>Ga0209835_1000175_pt1 | contig 45363 bp, 27 predicted proteins | sample LakKivwa52mmetaG_FD_184138 | JGI IMG/M metagenome (GOLD analysis project Ga0209835, IMG submission 184138) | Anoxic lake water microbial communities from Lake Kivu, Rwanda to study Microbial Dark Matter (Phase II) - Lake Kivu water 52m metaG... | ecosystem: Environmental > Aquatic > Freshwater >... | reverse complement strand
GTGTAATTACATTTGTCGAGTCGAGCCGGCCGCCCATACCCACCTCAATTACAGCGATGTCCACATTCTCATTAACAAAATAATCGAAAGCCATTCCAACCGTCATTTCGAAAAAAGATAGCCCAATACTTTCAAATTGATCTTTCCAGCGATGGATAAAATCAACGACAGCCTGCTCCGTAATCATCTGACCATTTATCTTAATCCTCTCCCTGAAATCCCTGAGGTGCGGCGAGGTGTAAAGCCCGGTTTTGTAGCCGGCCTCCTGCAGCGCCGAAGCAATCATGTGCGAAGTTGAGCCTTTCCCGTTGGTTCCGGCCACATGCACCGACCGGAATTTTCGTTCAGGATTTCCGAGGATAGCGCAAAGTTCAATTGTGTTTTTCAAATCGGCTTTGTAGGCAGCGCCACCGATGCGCTGATACATCGGCAACTTTTCGAACATGTAATCGAGGGTTTGCTGGTATGTCATTGATAATAAATAAGATGATTGTGACCTGTATTATTCACAAAGTTAAAGATAACAGGCTAAAGCCCTTAGCCTCTCTATTTCTTCCTATTTCCCCGACCTGAAGGTCGGGGTAAAGCATTTTATTGTTTTTCAAATAAGTGCTATGATCAATGAATTTTTCAGGTTAAACAATGAATTCCGGCAGATTAAAAGTTCAGTTTGTTGACCTTCTCCTGTGTTTTCAAGTATTCCCGGAGAGCAGCAGCGCCATACCAACTGTAAATCTCAGCATCAAGCAGCTTTTCGCTGATGGCCGGGTCAGTCAGGAGAAGCGCTTCGGCCTCTTCGATGGTCTGCACGTCAAGAATAAAAATCCCCCGGTAGGTTTTGTCGTTTTTCCCAAGTGGTCCGGCAACAATTAACTTCCCCTCATCGGCCAGGCGACCGATATTTTTAAGGTGACCGGCAAACAAGCTGTCTCTGACCACTTTATCATCAACGACTACAGGACCGGTTTTCAGAATAACGAACATATAGGATTTCATGCCGTAATCGTCCGCACCGAAGGCTTTGGCCAATTCCGGATCAAAGGAAGGATTTTCGGTTTGTGCCGCCAAAGTCCCAAACAGGCTGGCAATCAGAACAATAATCAGGCTAATTCTCTGCTTCATTTTTTGCGTGTTTTAGTGAAGATAGCTACAACTGCGGATGTAATAATTCCCATTACCGGCGCTCCGATAAGTCCCTGAATTACATAGCTTTTGTTGTTGAAATAGGCCTGAGCTTCCTCCAGTGTCTTTTTTCCACTTTCGACAGAATATTGGATGAAATTATCGAAAAAATCAGGCGTAATTACATAACTCACAATGCTTTGGGTTAATGGGCTGAGAAGAGTAACCACCAGCGAAACGATAAGACCGCTCACAAATCCTTGAAGGTAGGTCATTTGGCCGTTGTAGTAATTCCGCTTTTTATCGAGCAGGGCAAAAACAAAAATTGCGACAGCGGGAATAGAAATCAGGTTGGTGACAACCATGTGTTGCTCAATCCGCACATCGTGGAAACCTGCAAGCCTTTCAAGGGTCACCCATGCGAGCGTCATCAGGGCGAAAATAATCCCCCATTTAATTTCAATAAAGTATTTGTTGAACATAACCTATTCGTTTTCAAGTATTTGTTTCAAATTATTCAATCCGGTTTGAAGATCGTTTCCAATCCTTCCTTTAAAATCCATAACCAGGAGCATCAGGTTCATTGGGTAGGCCATTCTCCCGCTAAACCCCCATTTGACTATAGTTTCATCCTCAGAAACCATCTCTGTGATCATATAGGCCTGAGCTGTGGATTCGAAAGGCTTGATAAACCTAATTTCATAGTCAATCCTTGCACCCTCGATAATGGCTTTGATCTCCTGTTCCCCTTTGCCGGCGTCAGGATTTTCACTGTCCCATGCCGATACGAATCCAACTGTTCCATCAGTTCCCCGGAACATGGTTTTCATGTTTGGGTCAATTTTGCTCCAAACACTATAATTATGCTGGTTTTTGAGCAAAATCACATAATCCCAAACCTGATCTTTTGGCTGGTTAATGGTTACGCTTTTCTCGACTGAATAGTATTTTGGAACAAAAAGCGCTATGATAAGAGGGATTATCAGAACCGCCAATAATAGGATTACAATAATCAGTAGTACTTTTTTCATGATTTTGCGTATTATGCATGATCTGAATAATCGAAGCTTACCATCCAGCCGATGCCAAACTGATCGGTACACATGCCAAAAAGGGCATTCCAGAATGTTTTTTCGAGCGGCATGGTAATTTTGCCACCTTCAGATAACGCTGAAAATATCCGTTGGGCTTCCACTTCAGAATCGGTGTTCACCATCAGCGAGATATTGTCGCCAAATGAAGGAAGTGGCCCGAAAACCTCGCTGGCATCGGCGCCCATCAAGGTAGTTTCTTTGCCGATTGGCAGTGAAATGTGCATGATTTTTTCGCGAAGCTCTTCAGGAACGGGACTTCCGGCAGGCATGTCCTTAAATCTGCCTACATAAGGAAACTCTCCCCCGAACACAGATTTGTAGTAGTTGAAAGCCTCTTCGCAATTACCGTTGAATGTCAGGTAAGGATTTACAGTTTTCATTGGTGCAATTATTAGTTGGTAAATGATTGAAAAATATTTAGTTACAAAAACAAATTCCCAAAATAACAATTTTCCTCTCCTTTGGGAGGTCAAAAGTAATGGAAAACGATAATACCAAACGAAGTTGTTTTGGAACTTTAAGGTTTTCAGCAATTGGAACAATCAAATACGAATTTCGATAAAATCAAATTGCAGAAAATGAAAAGGGCTGGCAGTAATTTTTCTTCTGCCAACCCCTTCAATGATTTTCTATTCCGCAGGATTGATGGTTATTGATTTATCGAGATAAAGGTCATATTTTCAGAATCTTATGGCTGGACATGGATCCTCCGGTTTCGATCTGAAGCACGTAAATTCCGTTTTTGACATTTTGAAGAGAAATTGAAAACTCGTTACCAGATGCCGGAAAAACTCCGCTTACGACCGATCTGCCGGACAAATCGAGTAGCCTGTAGTTTCCTCCAGCCAGATTTTCGGTTGCATGTGTGATGTTTAACTTATCGCTTACCGGATTTGGATAAACATTGACAATCATTGAGTTAGTATTAAATTTGGGTAATCCGGTAAACAGCTCATACCAGCTCTCGAGTTTATGAACTTTAGTCCAGCCCCTGTTCCACCAATCCCATGTTTCGAAGTATTCCACTGCGATATTGTTGTTGGCATCGTACTCAAAAGTCCATTGTCCGCCAAACTGTGTCTGCCATTCAACGCCATCCCAGGTCTGGTTTACATAAAGGGTCTGATTGTAATTTTGATCATAAGTCCAGAAGGTGCGTTCTGAATTAATCCAGTTTGCGCCATCCCAGTTCTGCATCAAAAATAACAATGGCATATCGAGGCTATTGTATTCTGCAGCTACTTTGAGGTAGGGCTCCCAGGAACCGTCAAAGTACTCATTCATGATGTAAGAAGTCAATTGTAAGTTACTGAAGTTGTGCCAGATAATATCGGTTACCCACATTTCATATTGCCATTCAAACCCATCCCAGTAATAGAGGTAGGCCTCGCTCCACTCATTGTTGGTCAATTCATAAGTTTCACGGTAGTCGTTCTCCCAGATTGCCAGGTCAGGATCCCAGTTTTGCTGGATAAACTCGGTGTAAACGACACCGGTGGTATAGGAATACAATTCGCGGTAAGCAAGCTCCCAGCCCTTGCCCGGTTCGAAGTATTCGTAAGTTCTCGAAACCGGCCGGCTCTGATTGTCGTATCCAATAGTTACCTTGTCGCCATAAAGAATGACCCAGTTTTGCTCAAATTCATCCCACTGGAAGGTGATATTGGAGGTCATTTCACCAAATTGATTGAATTGATAAACCGATTTTGAGATATTGACCCACTCTTTGGAGAAATCAATCCATTGCTGGGTAATAACTGCCGTATCCAAACCAGCTTCGTTTCGGAAATGCAAATCGAGTTGAAAATCAGTAAACTGTCCGCCACTATAATACCTGGTCAACATCTGATCATAGTAGATGGTTCCATTGTAGGTGTAATTGTAGGTGGCAGAGGTGTCGTAGGAAGCGCCCGACCAATAGTGAATCATCTGATCTTTAACAAGATACTGACTTCTACTTTCAGGTCTGGTTTCAGGATTGAAAGTTTTCATTTTGAAGATTTCGCGTGCAGTTGGGGTTTTCTTTAAGGATTCCCGGGGCTGCCCGGCAAGGTTCTGCGCTGTTAGTATCAGCATTAAAATACTAATAATGAACAAATTGGCTAAAGCTTTCATAAAAAGAAATTTTGGGTTAGTAAAAAATAATAACGAGCGCTAAGGCCAATTTTTATTCCAAATTTCATTTTTGATGGAAGTTGTTAGATTTTGCCAAAGCATCACTTCATAAAAAATGGAATCGCTTAGAACATAGAATGACTTTACGGTAAAAAATCTATTTTTACCAATCATTTGGCAAGTTAACAGAACGAGTGAAAAACAGCATACATAGAACTGATAATAATAATATTGGTATCTCATTCAAAATGAAAGGGATACTGTTGATAATGGTTTCATGTTTGATTCTCTTCACGCCAGGTTACTCCTCTGGACGAAATACTTACCAGGTGGTAAGCTTCGGCAAAGAGGAACATTTTGGCGGAAACCAGAGCTGGGGAATCAGCATTAATGAAAAAGGTGAAGTATTTATCGCCAACAACGAAGGGCTGATCGTAATGAACGGGGCAACGATCCGCCTCCTGCGGTTACCTTCAGAAACTATCATCAGATCTGTTAAATGTATTGATAATAAAGTATTTACAGGCTCATTTGAGGAATTCGGTTATTGGGAGCAGGATGAAAACAGTCAATGGACTTATCGCTCGCTTACCCATCTGCTGAGGTATATCAAACTGAATAATGATGAATTCTGGAAGATTGTGCCACACCGGGGGAAAGTCTATTTTCAAAGTTTCGGAAATATTTTTGTTTACGATGGTAACACAATCGAATCCATCGAACTGCCCGGGCCAATTCTCTTTCTCTATCAGGCCAAAGATCGGTTGTTCACGCAGATAATCGAAGGCACGCTTGTCGAAATCATTGATAATCAGCTTATAACTATCCCCGGAAGTGAAATTTTCAGCAGTACTGAAGTAAAATCCATATTGCCGGATGGTGATGATCTGATCATCGGAACCAGCACCTTAGGTCTTTTTCGCTACCGGAATCAGCAGTTTGTTGCGATGGATACAGAGGCAAATGAAGCGCTGAAAACCTTTCAGCTCAACAACGGGATTGTGGTCGCCGACAAATTTGCCTTTGGCACTTTGCTTAAGGGTATTTTCATTATTGGAAAAAATGGCAGAATCGTCCACCACTTTCATAGTGGTAATGCCCTGCAAAACAACACAATACTGGCATTGGAAAGTGATACCGAAGGCAATTTATGGATTGGCATGGACAAGGGTATTGATTATCTGTGGTTCGATTCGCCGGTTGAAATTTACAGCGACCCGGATATTAGCCCCGGATCGGTTTACTCCGCTTCAATATTTGAAAACCGGCTCTATGTAGGAACCAACCAGGGAGTCTATTTCTATGACTTCAGACCAGGGAGCGATTTTTCGGAGCGCACTTTCGTAAACAACTCACAGGGCCAGGTTTGGTTTCTCAAAGTAATTGATAATCAATTATATTGTGGTACCAACAATGGGACTTTTGTGATAAACGGGGATGAAATGATCAGAATCAGCGACATCAACGGAGGCTACAACTTCAGACCTGTGATGGTAAACGGAAAGCAGCGGTATGTGCAAAGTACCTACAACGATATGGTTCTGTTTGAAAAAGTTAACAACATCTGGCAAAAAACCGGAGTAGTTGAAGGGTTCATCTCACCACTCCGGTTTCTCGAAACCGATCACCTGGGCAATCTTCTGGCAGGTCACCTGATTTCAGGTATTTATCTTTTTCAACCTTATTCTGATTATCGTGCAATAGAGAATTACCGGAAACTGGATTCGACCAATGGACTGAATTTCAACACCAACCGGGTTTTTAAGGTTGATAACCGTATATTGATTCCGGATGGAAAAAAACTGTTCCAATGGGATGCTACCGAACTAATGGTTGAGCCTTATCCCGAACTAAATGAACAACTTTCGGAGTTTGCTGCCGCAAAAATGATTATTCCTTTCCAAAATGATCTCTACTGGTTTATCGGAGGAAAAACAGCCGGAATGTTCGGGATTCGTTTTGGGAAAGCAGAGCTCCTCTTCCGGTTGATCCCCGAAATGTATAACCTCGACCTGGTGGATGATTATGAAAATATAGTGGCTCTGAACGACAGCCTGCACCTGATCTGCCTTGAAGCCGGATTCGCTATTCTCAACATTCAAAATCTGACCCGGCACGACGTGGTAAACAAGCCGCCAATAATAAGAGAAATCAGTTTTTTGAACACCGATGGTGAAGCTGTTTCTGCCAGATCCGATAAAGCGGATAACCATGTCAGTCATCGTTTCAACAATTTCCAGGTATCCTTTTCATCACAAGAGCCGGTAGGCAGGAAAAAATATTTTCAATTCAAACTCGAAGGTATTGATAATGAATGGAGTGAATGGTCAGGAAAGACTGAAGCATCGTGGCTCCGGTTGCCACCCGGGAAATATACTTTTCGCATCCGGTCGCTGAATATCAAAGGGCTCGTTACACCGGAATCGTCCGTTTCGTTCCGGATCAGCCGCCCCTGGTTTTTATCCAACCTGGCCATCGTGGTTGATCTTTTGCTGGTGACGATCTTAATCTTTTTGCTAAAGATATTTTATAAGAAAAGGAAATGGAAAAAACAGGAGCAGCTGCTGAAAGAGGAAAACGAAAAGATGAGATTGCAAACTGAAGAGGCTTTGGCCGAAAACACAAGGCTCACCAATGAAAAGCTGCAGGCTGAGGTCTCGTTGAAAAATCTGCAATTGGCCAAAAACACAATGGCGATAATCAGGAAAAACGAAGCGCTTACCGAGATCAAGGAAGAGTTGGAGCGCCAAAAGGAGGAATTGGGCTACCGGCTTCCGGGCAAGTACTACGACAGTATGCACCATCTGATCGAGCGCAATATCTCGCAGGATCACGACTGGCAGGTATTTGAGAATTTATTTGACCAGGCTCACGAAAATTTCTTCCAGCGGCTCAAATCGGATTATCCTGACCTTACCCCGAGTGATCTGCGGCTGTGTGCCTACCTGCGGATCAATCTCTCGTCAAAAGAAATCGCCCCTCTGCTCAGCATCACTATCAGAGGAGTAGAAGAAAAAAGGTACCGCCTCCGAAAGAGACTCAATCTGGCGCCAGAGCAAAGCCTTACTGAATTCATCATGAAATATTGATGGCTTTTCGATAGACAGTACCTATCCAAATATTCAATACAATAATGACCACATGCGGCACATCAGATCACATCAGGTGGTTTAATGACTGAAATCAATACCTGATCTTTCGTTTTATGCCTAATTTGGTGATAATTAATCAGTAATAAAATCCTCACGTTTAAGACTATCTTAAATAAAATCGCCAGCCCACCACATCAAAATGACAATCCGGGTTATCCCGTAGCTATTCGGGCATTTAGTTTTTCAAAATTTTTGGTATTAATAATAATCTGTCTATCTGATTGTTACAAAATTTAATTAATTGAATGATGAGGTAATATTGGGCTCGGGTGATGCATATTTTTTTGATGTAGTAGAAGTTATGTGGTTCAAGACGCTTAGCAGATTCCTGACTATTTATTACATTTGCTCGATTTTCATGATTACGCTGAAGCGAATGTCTCTCAAGCAAATTTACCGGCAATCAATTTGATAAACCATAAACCTTAATGCACATGCAAAAATCTTTACAAGAGTTAACAAGAGGAAAGTCCCTGATTTTTCTTATCCTGTTGATGCTGGCTGCATTTCCGGCATTTTCACAGCGGGAAATAAAGGGGCGCGTCACCGCCAATAAAACCGGTGAAACTTTACCTGGCGTGAACGTGGTAGTTCAGGGTACTTTTCGGGGAGCCGCCACCGATATTGATGGCAACTTTACCCTACAGACGCAGCCCGAAGACAAGTTTCTGGTGTTCACCTTTACCGGCTACAATGAATATGTGCTCGAACTTACTTCTGAGAATTTCTACAACGTAGTAATGATGGAGGCTGAGTTCATGCTTGATGAGCTGGTGGTGATTGGCTATGGAACTGTTAGAAAAAGCGACCTGACAGGTTCGGTGAGTTCACTTAAGCAGGAAGATATTCTGAAAACAACAGCCGCCAACCCGGTGCAATCGCTCCAGGGGCGCGCTACCGGTGTGCAGGTTACAACCACAAGCGGAACTCCCGGCGCTGGAGTTTCTGTCAGAATCAGAGGTGTAGGAACATTCAATGACTCAGAGCCGATTTACGTGGTTGACGGAATGATATTAAGCGACATCACGTTCTTGAATAGTTCTGATATTGCCTCTATGGAGGTGCTTAAAGATGCATCAGCTACTGCAATTTACGGTTCGCGCGGCGCCAATGGGGTCATAATCATTCAAACCAATAAAGGAAAAGCTGATATGACTAAGCCAATCGTCAATTTTTCGTCGGAAATCGGTATGCAAAAACTTGCCAAAAAAATTGACCTGCTCACCGGAAAGGAGTTTGCCATTATTTCCAACGAAATCAAACCTGGATCATATAATAATGTAGACGCTCTCCCAAATACCGATTGGCAGGATCTTGTCTTTGAAAATGCTTTAATGCAGAATCATCAGTTCTCGGTTGCCGGAGCATCCAAGATGATGGATTACTACTTTGGTCTCAGTTATTTCAAGCAGGAGGGCATCATCCCAAAATCTGACTACGAGAGGATATCCTTTAAACTGAACAACACTTTCCACCTGGATGATAACATCAGGATTGGCAACAATATCACCATATCGCCTTACAATCAGCAAATTGCGCCCAACGTAACCTATTCGGTGTATCGTGCTCAGCCACTGCTCACACCGTATTATCCTGACGGTAGTTTTGGCGTGGTTTACAACGTGGGCAACCCGCTGGCTGACCTTGAATACAGCAACAATTTCCTTAGCGGGCTGCGTGGTGTAGGCAACCTTTACGCTGAAGCCAACCTTGGCGACTTCCTTCTGAAGACCAGCTTTGGAGTGGATGGATCGTACAATAAATCCGAATCTTTCACCCCAGCCTATGCAGTGCTTAACCCCGACGGAACGCAGTCGCAGCAGTACAATGAGTTCAGCGACGTTAGCAAAGGCACAAGCGACAATTTAACCTGGCTTTGGGAAAACACCATCAACTACTCAAAACAATTTGATGCTCACCGCATTGATGGTGTTGCGGGGTTCACGATGCAAAAACTTCGCTCGGAAGAATTCAGGCTGGCTGGTCAGAATGTTATCCGCAACGAAAGCGATTTCTGGTATGTAATCCCTCCCTACATTTATGATGAAGGGAACAACATCAACATGATTCAAAACATTTACAACGGCGTGAATCCCGGTCTTTACTACAACATGATGTCGCTGCTCTTCAGGGTTAACTACACCTATAATGATCGCTACATTCTGACAGCTACTTTCCGCCGCGACGGTTCATCCAAATTCAGCGAGGAGAACCGTTACTCCAACTTCCCGTCGTTTGCATTGGGCTGGAACGCTGGTAATGAAGAATTTATGAGAAATGTTGACCTGATTTCAACCCTTAAAGTAAGAGCAAGCTGGGGACAGATCGGCAACGAAAAGATCTCTTACTTCGATCGTTTTGCAAGGGTTCAGTCGGACCTTCAGGCTATTTTCTCCAATCCTGATGCTTCCTACCCGGCAGCATCCTATGGTAAAAGCGGAAATCCTGACTTGAAATGGGAAACAACCACACAAACCGACATTGGTTTAGAGGTTGGATTCTTGAATAACCGGCTCATCACCGAATTCGATTATTTCCATAAAACCACCGACGATATTCTGGTTGAGCTATCCACTCCAGGACACTTAGGAAATGGCCAGGGACAAAAGGTAAGGTACAACGCAGCTTCAGTTCTGAACAATGGTGTTGAGATGAATATCAAATGGAGAGAAAAACGTGGCGATTTCAGCTATGGAGTTGGCTTTCTCGGCACATTCCTGCACAACGAAGTGCTCAGCATTGGCGGCAACAGCGGCATTGACTCAACATTGATCGGTGGAAGTCTTGCCAATGGACAGCAGGTTACGCTGAGCAAAGTCGGGCTTCCGATTGGTGCTTTCTATGGATTTGTTACGGATGGAGTTTTCCAAAACCAGGACGAATTGAATGCCTATCCGCACACTTCGCTGGCCGAAGTTGGCGATCTGAGGTTTGTGGACATCAACAATGATGGGAAAATCAATGGTTTAGACCGTACTTACATCGGCTCGCCCATTCCTAAATTCATTTTCGGATTCAATGTGGATCTTGCCTACAAAAATTTTGATTTTGCCCTTGATCTTCAGGGACAAACGGGAAATAAGATTTTCAACGGAAAAGATGTGGTACGACCCGACCCGTACAATTTTGAGAAGCATGTTTGGGATCGCTGGACAAGCCCCGGCACAAGCAACACCGAGCCACGGGCTTCCTTCGGAGGCTATAATTACACACCCTCTGACCGTTTCATCTACGACGGGTCTTACCTGCGTGTGAGGAACATCATTCTTGGTTACACATTGCCTCAAGCCGTGAGCGAAAGCATCAAACTGACCAGCGTCAGGTTTTATGTTAAAGGCTCCAACATCTTTACCCTCACAAAATGGACAGGCTACACACCCGAAATCGGAAGTTATGACGTTTTATCCAACGGCATTGATTACGGTGTTTATCCAATTTCAGCAGTATATTCATTTGGTTTAAACGTAACCTTTTAAACATTTAAAGCCATGAAAAAATTCATTTTACCACTGATATTGATTGCTGCCCTCTTTGCCGTTTCCTGCGAAGATTTTCTGGATGTAAAACCACAGGGAGAACTCACTCAGGAAGCCTTTCCAACCACACCGGCAGATGCACAGCTTGCCACCAATGCAGCTTACTCCTCTTTACGGTCGTGGTACTATCACTCAGGCGGATATCCAATACTCGACATCATGTCGGATGACACCCGCAAAGGCAGTAATCCCAACGACCAGCTAAACACTTTGGGACCATACGACAACTTTACCATCACAGCCACCCAGGATGGCCTGGATCGCTGGTGGGCAACGCTTTACCAGGGAATTAAACGTGCAAATGTGGTGATCGAAAAGGTTCCCTCCATCACTATGGATAACAGCCTTCGCACCCGCTACATAGCCGAAGCCCGCTTTTTGCGCGGGTTGTATTACTTCGACCTGGTACGCGCCTGGGGCGGGGTTCCATTAGTAACCACCACTACACCTCCGCTGAAACTCGAACGTGCTCACGCTGATACCATCTATGGACAAATTATCCGCGACCTGGAATTTGCCATCAATAATCTTCCTGAAAAAAGCCAGTACGAGGCCTCAGAACTTGGAAGAGCCACCAAAGGCGCCGCAAAGTCGCTGCTGGCAAAGGTTTATATGTTCAAATCAGATTATGTGAAAGCCGAGCCGCTTCTTATGGAAGTGATTAACTCAGGCGAATATGGGCTGGAGCCGGTTTTTGCTGATGCAAATAGCAAAAACGGCGAACATGGTACCGAATCGGTCTTCGAAATCGGTGCTATGGAAACCGAAGGCTCGGTCGGAAATCAATATGCCAACACCCAGGGAGTAAGGGGAACACCCAACCGGGGTTGGGGTTTCAACAGGCCGACGGAAAATCTCAGAAACGCATTTGAAACGGGTGATCCAAGGCTCGATGCCACCATCATTGACCTGGGTGAGGAGCTTGACGGCGTTTTAATACTTGGAGATGGCACAACCCCGGATGTTACTTATGACGACCTGGGGAATATTCTCGAGGTGGAATGTTACAATCAAAAAGTGTGGATACCAGGAACATCCACCAATACCCAATTTGGCCACAACCGCCGCTTGATCCGCTATTCGGATGTTTTACTGATGGCGGCCGAGGCACTTAACAAAAACGGGAAAGCCGGCCAGGCGCTGACTTACCTTAACCAGGTAAGGGAAAGAGCGAGGGAAGGCAATACCGGTATCCTGCCTGATATCACAACCACCAACATGGATCAGCTCCACGATCTGATCATCCTCGAAAGAAGGTACGAACTGGCCTGCGAAGGTCATCGTTTCTGGGATCTTGTTCGCACGGGGAAAGCCCCACAGGTATTAGGGTCTCTGGGGTTTGTGGCTGGTAAACACGAATTACTTCCCATTCCGCAAAACGAAATTGATATCTCGCAGGGAACTTTATCACAGAATCCAAACTGGAATTAATTTTAATTTTTATTGTTTAACTAAATCTTTAATTTTTATGAAAAGTAGAAAAGTGCTTTTAGGTTTTATGGCTGTATTAGCCATGTTTGCAATCGTTCTCAATAGTTGCAAAGATGATGATCCTGTTGAGTTGGTGCTGTCCACACTGGTAGCCGGCGACATTGATCTCAACGCTGCAACTTCACCCACCACCGTGCCAACAGCTCCAACAATTGTTGCCACATTCAGTACTGACATTGAGCCGACCACTGCCACTGCCAGCACCATTAAAATGACTCAGGATTATGATAATTCTGACATTCCGCTCACCATCACTGTCACCGGAAAAACCATTACCATCGTTCCATCAGCTCCTCCATTGAGCAACGGAGCGCTCTACAAACTGATGTTCAGCGCCGATATCAAATCAAAAGAAGGTAAATTCCTTACCCAAACCAACAGAAACTTCACCACCATTGGCACCTTCGTACCTGCCGGAGCAATTGCTCATTTCAACTTTGAAGACAATGCCAACGACCAGATTGGTCCATGGGATCCTGCAGCCAATGCCATTGTTGACATTACCTACACAGCTTCACGCAACGCAAATGCTGGTAAAGCCGCAACCTTTAACGGAACCACCAGTATCATCGAAATCCCCAACGGCGACCTGCTCATCAATGCTCAGAACTTTACTCTCTCATTCTGGGTAAAAACCAACTCGGCTGATAAAACCAATGGCCATTTTGTAATGGGTCTCGGAGCATTCTTCGGCCTGCAGTACGAAATTTTTGGCGGTTACGACGGAGCTAAATTTGCCATCAGCTACGAAAACGAAGCCGGAGATGGTATGTCAGAAGATATGTGGTTCCCGTCAGATGCTACCGATGCCTCAAACGGCGGATGGCAGGGCTGGGATTTTGCAAAGAGTATTCCTGCTGAGCAAATGATTGGCTTACTGAAAGATACATGGCTTCATGTAACTTACACCTATGATGGTGCAGCCCGCAAAGGAACACTATATTACAATGGTGAGAAGATGAAGAGCTTCGACTTTGACCTGTGGCCTGACGGTGACGCAAAACGTACTGTAACAGGTATGAAATATCGTGGTGTTGCTCCCGAGGTTGTTAACGAGCTTGCACTTGGTTTCATTCAGTCAAGAGCCGGCACATTATGGGATAACGAACCATGGGGTGGCTACGATTTCCCGGATTCAAACCACTTTAAAGGACAACTGGACGACATCAGGTTCTTCCATAAAGTCCTGACACCGACCGAAATTTCCTTGATGTACAATTCAGAGAAATAGTTTTGGTGATTAATTTATGAAGGGGGAAGGAATATTCCTTCCCCTTCATTTTGCTAAAGACTAATGATAAAAATAAAACTTCATACAAGCTTAATTTTCCTTCTGATCGCTGTTTTTACATTTTCGTGTAAAGAGGAGGATACTATTGTTGATTATGGCGTGGTTCAGCTAACAAAAGCCGATGCGGGTGCAATTACGCTTACCGCAGGCGCAACAACCACTAATGTTGCTGCTGATGCAACATTTACCTTTTCCTTCTCCACAAAAATTGATACCACCTCGGCCAAATCAGCTGTAACTATAGTTGCCCAAAACGGCCAGGCTGCAGCTCCTCTGCAATTCAGTTTCCCTGATAATGGAACCAAAATAGAGATTAAACCCTCTGCTAATCTCGAGTTTTCGACAACCTATAACATTAACATCAGCAACACTTTGCGTGGCGCCGCTAAAGAAAGTTTTTCCGGTGTCAGTTACACAATTACCACAGAAGCTGGTCAATTAAAGATCAACCAGATCACAATCAATGGATTGCCTTTTCAAACCAATCAAAATCCTAAAAACATCACTTTTGATGATGTAACCATTGAAATTAGTTTTTCCGATGCTATAGCCCCTTCAAACCCCGGGCAAATTTTTAGTCTTATTCCATCCACACTACTGAATTTCAATTATTCAGCCGATCAAAAAACGATCACCATCACCAACCAAACCCCACTTGACTATTACAGGAAGTACACCTTTTATATATCATCCCAGCTGGTTTCGCTTAACGACCTAACATTTAACGGTTTTAGCAGTAATTTCATGACCGGCCTCGATCCATCCTACAAAAAACCTCTGATTAGCGATGATGAGCTGCTCGACCTGGTTCAGCAGCAGACCTTTCGATATTTTTGGGATTATGCACACCCGGTGAGTGGCCTCACCCGCGAACGCAACGGATCCGGAGATGTGGTAACCATTGGCGGCAGTGGCTTTGGACTGATGGCCATTCTGGTAGGGATAGAAAGAAATTTCATTACCCGAGCCGAAGGGATCGAGCGATTGAACAAAATTACAGATTTCCTGACCGTTGCTGACCGCTTCCATGGCGCCTGGCCACATTGGATGAACGGAACCACCGGAAGCACCATCGCCTTCAGCACCAAAGACAACGGCGCTGACCTTGTCGAAACCTCATTCATGGCAGCCGGGCTGCTCACTGTGCGGCAATATCTTGATGATAATTCGACTTTTGAAACCGCGTTAAAGCTCAAAATCAATGCTTTACTTAACAGCATCGAATGGAACTGGTTTACGCGCGGCGGGCAAAACGTGCTCTATTGGCACTGGTCGCCCAACTACAACTGGGACATGAATATGCAGATCAGAGGGTACAATGAGGCTTTGATTACCTACTTTATGGCAGCGATGCCAGGGCTTTATTCCATCCAGCCCGAAGTTTATCATCAGGGATGGGCCAACAGCGGAGGAATTATTAACGGTAAAAGCTTTTACGGGATTCCATTGCCTGTAGGATACGATTACGGCGGCCCTTTGTTTTTTGCCCACTACTCCTTCCTCGGCCTGAACCCTCAGAATCTGAGTGACAATTACGCCAATTACTGGACTCAGAATGTCAACCACACCCTGATCAACCGTGCCCACTGTATCGCTAATCCTTTTGGAAATATTGGCTACAGTGCTGATTGCTGGGGGCTTACAGCCAGCGACGACCCGGCCGGATACAAAGTGCATGAGCCCGTTAGTGGCCGCGACAACGGAACCATCACTCCCACTGCAGCACTTTCATCGTTTCCATTCTCACCCGAAGAATCCATGCAGGCTATGAGACACTTCTATTTTGTTCTCGGTGATAAGCTCTGGGGAGAATATGGCTTCTACGATGCCTTCAATCCAAAAGAGGGCTGGTGGGCCAATTCTTACCTTGCTATTGACCAGGGACCGATTATCGTAATGATCGAAAACCACCGGTCGGGTTTGTGCTGGAACCTATTCATGTCGGCACCTGAAGTGCAGGATGCCATGTTAAAACTGGGATTTTCCAATTGACAATTAGCCCAATTTATTCCCGAAAAAAAACTCAGGGGGGGTCTGTGAATTGTTGCAATGAAATGTAAAATCAACCGAAAATATAACTTGTTAAACTAATATCTAACCAGATGAAATTCAGTGCAATAGTATTTTTCAGTGTAATGATTCTTTTATCCTGTGAACAGCCCAAACCATTGGCATATCAGTCGAAAGGGAAAGTGGATTTTCCGGTAACCTCAGAAGATGAACTGATGCTCGACTCGATTCAGCGGGTAACTTTCCGCTTCTTCATGGAAGAGCATCATCCAGACTGGGGAATTGTTAAGGATCGTGCCTCCGAATGGGCGCCCTCCAGCATAGCTTCCACAGGCTTTGCGATTCCCTGTTTTGCCATCGGCGCTGAGAGGAATTGGATTTCGCGCCAGGAAGCTGCTCAGATCGTGCTGAACATGCTGAATTTTTTCATCAACTCTGAGCAAAGCACTGACTCTCTCGCAGCCGGCTACAAAGGTTTTTATTATCATTTTCTGAGGATGGACACCGGTCAGCGCGAATGGAAATGCGAACTCTCATCCATTGATACCGGCCTGCTGATGATGGGGATCATATTTGCGCGCAACTATTTTAATGCAGATAACGAAACCGAAAAGCAGATCAGGCAACTGGCAGGGCAGTTGCTGGGCAGAATGGAATGGAATTTCCTGGAAATGCCAGCCGACAGCCCGCACCCATACACGATTTCGATGGGTTGGAAACCAGAAGAGAGCATGCTAAACTGGGGATGGACAGGCTACAATGAAGCGTTGTTTCTCTATGTTCTGGCTGCAGGCACCGGTATGGAAAACGTCGAAAGAAGCTACAATTCCTGGCTTTCGACTTATAAATGGAAAACCCCCTACGAAGGGTATTCGCACGTGGCTTTCCCCCCACTTTTCGGGCACCAGTTTTCGCAGGCATTCATTGATTACCGCGGTCTTGTGGATTCTTACATGAAGGAAAAAGGTCTGGATTATTTCGAAAATTCGCGACGGGCAACCTATGTACAAAGGCTTTATGCCATGGAAAATCCTCACGGCTGGGTGGGCTACGACTCTCTCTGCTGGGGAGTTACAGCCAGCGATGGCCCCACAAAAATCTATAATTTCGACGATAAAAAATTCCTCGGTTATGCCGGAAGAGGAACCGCAGGCCCTGATTACAACTATTTCGACGACGGTACCATTGCCCCTTACGGAGCGCTCTCATCCCTTCCATTTGCCCCCGAAATCGTTATCCCTACCGCAAGGTACTTCATCGAAGTGCATGGCGACAGCATCTGGGGAAAATATGGATTCCTCGACGCTTTTAACATGACTGCCAAATGGGTCAACAACGACTACATCGGCATTGATCAGGGACCAATGATGATAATGATCGAAAACTTCAGAACCGGATTGATCTGGAATTATGTGATGAAAGACCCTGTAATTCAGGATGGTCTGAAAAAACTTGGCTACGAGTACCTGAATTAGCGCTGCTGATCGAAAAACAGTAAAATCAACATAATTTTATGATTATGAAGAATTTATCTTTAATAATTACCATCACTGCCTTTATCCTGATTTCAACCGGTTCATTATCAGGCCAGGTGAAAACGCTGGATGAATTTGAAAACAAAAATGGATGGGAATTTATCCAGTCCGACGGTGTTAAACTTGATATTTCCATCGAAAAAGGGCTGACGGGCAACGCCATCCGGTTCGATTACGATTTTACCAAAGGCACCGGGTACGGCGGCATTCAGAAACTATTTCCTATTGACCTCCCGGACAATTTTGAGTTCACCTTTAACCTTAAAGCCGTCTCACCGGAAAACAATTTTGAGATCAAATTCATTGACAGCAGCGGCGACAATGTCTGGTGGGTCAATAACCGTAATTACCAGTTCACGGAGGACTGGAAGAAAATCAGGATCAAAAAGCGGCATATCGAATTTGCCTGGGGGCCAACAGTGGATAAGGAACTCAAACGGGTTGACCGGATCGAATTTACGGTGGCGTCTTTTGTTGGCGGCAAGGGAACTTTGTGGATTGATAACCTGAAATTTGAGCCACTCCCGGCAGAGGTGGAAAATTACCCGCCGCCTGTAATAACTGCTTCATCAACCCTCAAAGGGAAAACCCCAAACCTGATGAACGACGGTAAACCCGAAACTTCCTGGCAAAGCAAAGGGACTAAAAAACAGTCCGTTAATGTTGATTTCACAACCAGCAGAGAGTTTGGAGGGCTGCAGATCGTTTGGGATGAAGGCCTGTATGCCAAAAGTTTTGAAGTTCTTACATCCAACAACGGAAAAGACTGGGAAACAGCTTACTTTACTTCTGATAACCGTTCGCAGGTAAGTTTTATCCGAATGGCTGAAGCGCAGTCAAAATTGCTGAAAATAAACCTTTTGCAAGGTATTTCGACTGAAGGATTTGGCATTGCTGAATTGAAATTCCTCGAAGTAAAGAATTCTCTCACACTAAACGACTTCCTGATCTATACCGCAAAAAACTCGTTGCAGGGCGATTTCCCGCGCTACTTTCTCGAACAGGCATCTTACTGGACTGTTTCCGGCGTGAATAATGACGTGAAAGAGGCAATGATTAACGAAGACGGTATGGTGGAGGTGGACAAAGCACTTTTTTCCATCGAACCAGCGATAAAATCAGGAAGCAGACTTTACAACTGGAGTAATGTGGAATCTTCGCAAAACCTCAGCCTGACCGGGGATAACAATAATCTGGACTATGTGCCGTCGGTAATGTGGCAGTTCGATGATATTAAATTTGTGACAGGTATCATTTCGAGCGGTGAGGCAAACAAAAATTCGAGGTTGAATATCAAATATTCTATTCAAAATCAATCTGATAAAACAAAAGAAATTGAGCTGTTTCTTCTCATCCGTCCTTACCAGGTCAACCCGTATTACCAATTTTTAAATCTGACCGGCGGCGCAGGGAGAATAAGCAGCATAAATGAATCGAAAGAGGGGCAAATTGCTGTGGATGAGAAAGTTGTCCATTTCACAGAAAAATATGATTACTTTGGTGCCACCACATCCGATAATCCTAATCTGATGGCCATGATCCGCACGGGTAACCTCCCAAATTCGAAAACTACAGCTGACAAGAACCGGCAAGCCGGTGGGGTGGTGAAATACGCGCTGAAACTCAATCCCGGCGAAAAAAAAGAATTATACCTTGTAGTACCGTTTCATACCACCGACCCCGGCATCCCTCTGACCAACGAATCTGTTGCCGGTGAATTTGAAAAAACATCGGCCTGGTGGAAAGAGCGCCTCGGGCATATCAGGTTCAACCTGCCTGAGTCGGCCGATCGTATCCTTGCGGCCTACAAATCCAACCTTGTTTATATACTGGTGAACAGGGATAAAGTGGGCATCCAGCCCGGTTCGCGTTCGTATGAGCGGAGCTGGATCCGCGATGGTTCGCTCACTTCATCGGCATTGCTAAAGTCAGGGATTGTGCAAGAGGTAAAAGATTTCACCGAATGGTACGCCATCCATCAGTACGAAAATGGTAAAGTGCCCTGTGTGGTTGACTTTCGCGGGCCAGACCCGGTTCCGGAGCACGACAGTCATGGCCAGCTCATCTACCTGATAAGAGAATACTTCAATTTCACCTACGATACTGCATTCCTTCGTTCGATGAACCCTTATGTGCTTAAATCGGTGGAATACATCGAATCGCTGATTGCTGAGCGCTCCACCGATCATTTCAAAAACGGAAACGACAGCATACGGGCTTATTACGGAATAGTTCCTGAATCCATCAGCCACGAAGGATATTCGGCAAAACCAATGCACTCTTACTGGGACATTTTCTTCATTATCAAAGGGTTAAAAGATGCAGTGGAGATTCAAAAAATTCTTGGTGAAACAGAAAAAGCTGATCACATCAGCCTGGTGAGGGATACTTTCAGCAAAAATCTTTATCAATCCATCAATCTTGCCATGAAGACCCGCAAGATTGACTTCATACCGGGCTGTGTTGAATTGGGAGATTTCGACGCCACCAGTACAACCGTAGCGCTTACACCATGCAACGAGCTGAAAAACCTGCCTAAACCACAGGTTTACAATACTTTCGATAAATATTACCAATTTTTCAAAGATAGGAGAGATGGTAAGCGCGACTGGGTTAACTACACGCCTTACGAAAACCGGCTGATTGGCTCCTTCATCCTGCTCGATCAGCCGGAAAGGGCGCATGAACTGATCGAATTTTTCCTCAATGATCAGCGGCCTCAGGGATGGCATCACTGGGCTGAAGTGGTTTGGAATGACTACCGGTTTCCCGGTTTTATCGGCGACATGCCCCACACCTGGGTAGGAAGTGATTTTGTTAATTCCATCCGCTCGATGTTTGTGTATGAAAATGAATACGATGAGTCGCTTGTACTGGCTTCCGCACTTTACCAGGACTGGATTGATGCTCCCAATGGTATGTCGGTGGATGCTCTTCCCACCTATTACGGCGATATCTCATTTTCGATAAAAAAAGAGCAGCAAGCTTACAGTTTCAACATTTCCGGTGATTTAAAACTTCCAGCCAACGGCATCAAAATCAGGAACTTCAACCAATCAAAGATGCCTTCGAAAGTTACCATCAACGGTGTGGAAACCAGTGATTTTTCAGAGAAGGAAATCAGTGTAAAATCGGTTCCTGCTGAAGTAATCATATACTACTAAACACATAATCAACCATTTAGCATGACAAACCAGAATAGTGCATCCGTCACACAGGAACGTCTGAAGTTTTCGCAACTGGCAGCTTACGGCGCCGGTGGGATCATTCCCATCGCCCTGTTCAATATTGCCGGCATTCTGGTTGGTCTGATGGGTAACATCAGTCTTGGTCTTAGCGCTTTCTGGCTTGGTGTCATTCTGATCATACCGCGCTTGTGGGATGCCGTTTCCGATCCGCTGATCGGACATATCTCCGACAATACCCGCACCCGCTGGGGAAGACGACGTCCTTTCCTTCTGATTGGCGGTATTCTGGTAGCCGTCACTTTTGTGGTAATGTGGTGGATTCCGAAAGGCGAAATCGTTCGGGAGATTTTCCCCTCCGAATCAGGGTTTCAGGCTTTTCAGCTGGTATATATCCTGTTTTCGCTGCTGCTTTTCTACACGGCTTGTACAATCTTTGAAATCCCTCACGGCGCTCTCGGTATGGAGATTACCAGCGATTACCACGAGCGGACAAGACTTTTCAGCGCCAAAAGTTTTGTCGGCAATCTTTTCGCTATGAGCACTCCCTGGCTTTTTGCGCTGGCAAATCTCGAAATCTTCAGAGGCACAGGCGGTAACGAAGCCGATGGAATGCGCTACGTCTCCCTGATGATTGCCGGTATCATTATTCCGCTGTCCTTCTGGTGGACATACAAGCTCCGGGAACCTGGTTTTGTGCGGATTCAGAAACAGGAGAAAACACCTTTCTGGAAAGACATGAAACACACGGCCAGCAATCGGAATTTCATCATGCTCACCCTCACGATCTTTACGCTGGCAATGGGATTCAATTTTGTGAACCTGCTCGGCTCCTACATCCCCATCTTTTACATTTTTGGCGGTGATAAAGTGGCTGGCGCTTACCTGCTCGGCATCAACGGTACAGTTTGGGCCGTAACGGGTGTTCTTGCTGTTTTTCCTTTGAATATCATCAGCCCAAAATTAGGCAAACGCAGTACGCTTATAATCGCCATTGCACTGATGTGCCTGGCGCAACTATCCAAAATCGTTTGCTATAATCCTGAATATCCGTATCTTATAGTGATTCCCACCGTTTTGCTTTCGATGGGGATGCTCTTCTTTTTCACCCTTGGATCTTCGATGGTGGGTGATATTTGCGACGAAGATGACCTGAAAACCGGCAAACGCACCGAGGGTAGTTTTTACTCGGTTTTCTGGTGGTTTATCAAAATGGGTACTGCTTTGGCGAGTTTCGTTGCAGGAGCATTAATCGTATTTACGCAATTCGACGAAACGCAGGTAACCAAAGTTGACGCTCTTCAGGGTAGCATCAGGGTGCTGAGCAGCGAAGTAAAATCGGCCAAAGAGGGAAAATCACAAACTGCTGACTTTCAGGATCTTATTTCAAAAGCTATTACACGCTCAAATGAATTGGTTACTCATCTTGAAGAAAAATCGAAAAAAGACTCAAAGAAGGAAGATCACTACCGGACACTGATTCAAAATGCTACCGGTGTCAGCACCAGACTTTCGGCACTTGATCCCGCCCTTTCGCCCGAATTGCTGGAAGCCGAGATCGGCGCTATCAGCGAAAATATCGTTCCGCTAACCCTTCAGGCGCCTTACACCATGCTGATGATGCGCGTGGTGGAGATCGGTCTGCCGCTGCTACTGAGCATTTTTTCCGTCTTCTTCGTTCTCCGCTATACCCTCACCGAAAAACGCTCGCATGAAATCAAGGATTTGCTTCAACAGCGCAACAAAGAAAGGGAACTGAGTTCAGCCAACCCATAGTAATCAGAAATTTTTTTTCCTATGTCATTCAATATCAAAGAGAACAACTTTTATCTCGGTGCCCGTAAAGTTTTTCTTCTTTCGGGAGAAATCCATTATTTCCGCATCAGGCGTGAATTGTGGGACAAACACCTTGAGGCGGCAAAAGATGCCGGCCTTATGGCAGTGAGCACTTACATCCCATGGGCCTGGCACGAATCCGAAGAGGGTATTTTCGATTTCGACGGCACAACCCACCCTGAACGTGATCTCAGAGGGTGGCTGCAACGCTGCCAGAACCACGGACTGAAATGCATTGTTAAACCGGGTCCCTTTATCCTTGCTGAATTTCGGGGCGCCGGCCTGCCCGACTGGTTTGTAGAAAAACATGCCAGCCAGGTGAAGATGCGCAACCGCAAAGGAGAAATTGTACCAAGCGACGGTGTGAACCTTTTCCACCCGATCTTCATCGAAAAGTCTGGGTTATGGTACGACCGGGTGATGCCGATCATTGCTGAATTGGAAATATCAAAAGGCGGTCCGGTAATCATGATGCAGATCTGCAACGAGATCGGCGTATTTTCATGGCTTGCTCACCAGGCCGATTACGGCGGGGAGGTGAAGCAGCGCTTTATCAATTACCTGCAAAAGAGATTTTCTGTTATTCAGGAATTAAACCGTTTCTGGGAGACGGACTATGTTGATTTTCAGTCGGTAGAACTTCCACCGGACGGCCGGGCCCCATTTGCCTCGAAGGGCGACCGCAGCCGCGACCAGGAATGGCATCTTTTCTGGCGGACCTATTACGGTGACTACCTGCGCATGCTTTCCGAAATGGCAAGAGAGCGAGGAGTGACCGTTCCCTTTTATCATAACCTGCCGGGCTGGATTTTCGGAAATGGCTACGAATTTCCCGTCAATATTACGATGTATGAGGATTTGTTTGAAGACAAAAGCGACATCATTTTTGGTGTGGATCACATCCCGGAGTTTCTTTCGTACCGCAACCTGCACGATGATAGGATTATCAACGACATCACGTTTGCCATGCAGGGTAACAAGCCGCTTTTTGCCGCAGAGTTTCAGAGCGGCTCACGCGAGTACCATGTGGTGACCAACCCCCGTGAGATGGAACTGTTTTACAAAGCAAGTGTGGCCAATGGCCTCACGGGATGGAATTATTATATGTTTTCACAAGGGCGAAATCCACGGCGCAAAGGCTATTCCGGCGATACTTTCTACTGGTTCAACCCGTTAACCCCGGAAGCTGAGCGAACCAGCGCATTCCCTTTAGTACAAAGGATGAACAAAATCATCAAAACCTCTGAAGATATTGTGGTTAACGCTCAGCGCAAAGCTGAAGTCTGCGTGCTCTTCTATCCACCCTACTATGCCACTGAACTCGAAAGACCGGAGGTTGGTGCCTGTGAACTGGTTTTTAACGCACCCTCCATCCGCAGACCAGCCTATTTCGATGGTTTGCTGAAGGTTTTGCAAATCCTCAACATTGATTATGATATGGCTGATCTGAGCAAAGTTTCTTCTGCTGATCTTCAGCCATTCAAGCAGGTATGGGCATTCAGCACCGACGAAATGAATGCAAAAGACCAGAAAACGATTGCTGATTATGCCAAATCCGGCGGTAACCTCGTAATTTTCCCGTATCTCCCTGATCGTGAGCTTTCTCAGAATCCATGCACCCTTTTGCGTGATGAAATCGGCATCGAACCAGCAGGAACCGAAACCATTGACTCACCTTTAATTGATGTATTCGAACTGAAGGACATCAAATGCGCCAATCCGCAAGTGATTTACGCCGAAGAAAAGCTCTCCGGCGCCACAGCAATAGCCCGCACGATTGCTGGCAGCGTATGTGGGTTTGAAAAGCAAATCGGATTCGGAAAAGTGCTTCACCTCGGAGCCTGGACCGGCTTCGACACCGAAGGCCATAAACCGGTGTACCAGGCTATTCTCGACCAATCAGGTGCAAAGCTCAGGCAGGCAACTTCCACCAGCGACTATGTGGCTGTGAGGCAGCGCTTTACAAAAGATGGATCTGCTGTGCTTTTCATTGGAAATTATTACAACGAGGAACAAACAGCAAAAATCACTTACACCCATCCTGAAACCGGCGAGACCATTCCATTACCTTACACCGCCGGAAATACAGAATGGCCGGCGCTTTATGCTGTTTTAAGCCCCATCTGCCTTCCTGTGGCCGATGGCTTGAATATACTGCATTCCACCTCCGATCTGCTAAACATCAAACTTGATGATAATTCCCTGAAAATCACCCTCTACGGCGATCGAGATCTGGTTGGTGAAATCGTTTTTGAAGGTGCAAAAGCCGCTGACATTCAATCGGCTGATCTCGACGGGGCTGCGCTTATCCCAACAATCATAGACCGGCGGGTCTGTCTGCAATATTCTCATAAACACAAAAAAGAAATCATTCTCACCATAAAACTCAGCTAAATGATTATCAGAAACCCACACGGGCTCAGGTTTGAGTTCCTGGAAAGCGGCGCAGTCCGGAGCATCGAAGCCGGTCAGATCCGGATCAATCTCAAATTGGCCACCTCATTTCAGCGGCCCGGCACAAACATCTACCTCCGGAAAAGAAAAAATCCAATAGAGTTCATCGGATTGCTGGAACCTGGTCAGGATAAGAAGTTTCTGCTTTCAAATGATCTTTATATAATAAAAGGAACCTGGGAAGGGATTGATTATCAATGCAAACTACAGCTTTCCTTACAAAGCCTGAGCTGGAAATTTACCGTAGAGCTGCAGAATAAGACCGGCGAAGAGATTGAAGCAGACCTGATTTACGTTCAGGATGTTGGGCTGAAGGCCGCGGATGCCGGGCTGATTAACGAATACTATGTAAGCCAATACCTTGAGAGAAGGATACTTACTGATGAAAAATGTGGCGCGGTGATTTGTTGCCGGCAAAATACAAAAGAATCAACAGGAAATCCCTGGATGATGATCGCTGCAAGCAATGGCGCTGCCGACGGAACCACCGATGGAATGCAGTTTTACGGCAAAACCTTTCGGGAAAGCGGCATTCCGGAAGCTCTCCTCAATGATAGCCTGACTGGAGAATATGCCGGCGAATCATCGGTTATTGCACTGAGGGAGAAGCCTTTCACACTGGCGGCCGGTCAGAGCCACTCTGCTGATTTTATAGGCAACTACCTTCCGGACCACCCTGAAGCAACCTCAGAAAATGACCTGAAATCACTTGCGGCAATATTCACGGAGTTTGAAGAAAACAAGCACCAGCCCGACGGCCAGTTTTCCGCGACTATAAACAATCTTTTCATTACCTCGCCCTTTTTGCCTTCAGAGGATTTGAACGAAAATGAGATCAGCGAATTTTTTGGTGAAGAAATCCGTATTCCTGAAATCGAAAATGGCAGATTGCTCTCCTTTTTTAAAGGCGAAAGCGATCATGTTGTACTGAAAGCCAAGGAGTTACTGGCAGATCGTCCGCACGGCCACATCATGCAGGCACAGGCCGGATTTACCCCCGACGAAAGCATTGTCTCTACAACTGCTTTTATGTCAGGGATTTTCAATTCACATCTGACGCAGGGAAATACCAATTTCAACACGCTTCTGAGCATCGTTACCAGCCAGTTTAATTTATCACCCGAAAGTGGTCAGCGGATTTTTGTGGAAATCGAAAACAGTCGCTATCTGCTCGGAGTTCCATCAGCCTTTGAGATGGGGCTGAACCATTGCCGCTGGATTTACAAAATAAAAAATCGAATTCTCCAGGTGCGGACGTGGACTTCCAAGAAGTCGCCCCAGGTGAATATGGACTTCAAAGCACTAAAAGGTGAAGCGGTTGGCCTTATTATCACCCATCAATTTGATGAGCTTAATGGATGGAAGGTGAAAACCGGAGCCGATAAAGGTGAATTCATCGCTTTCCCGAAACCCGGAAGCATGATTACCGGGAAATTCCCGTATGCGCAATTCAGGTTTTTTATTAATAGTTATGACACTAATTATCAATCATTTGGTAATGAGTTAATGTTTGAAGATCAGATCCAACGTGCCGATTATCTGTTTGCTTTAAAGGTTGAAAAGACTCAGGATTTTTCGTTGACGATACTGGGTGAAGTGGACAAAAAGATAGAACCTGTTTTGATTGAAAACCCTGACCTTGCCTGGCATTCAGACACACAGGATGCTCGTTCAGCCTGGAATGATATGTCGTTGAATATCAGCATTGAAAGCACAAATGAGGATATCCGGGCAATTAGGGAAATCCTGCCCTGGTACGGAATGAATGCTATAACGCATTTCCTTACACCTTATGGGCTGGAGCAATTTGGTGGTGCAGCCTGGGGCACCCGCGATGTTTCGCAGGGGCCGATCGAGCTGCTTTTGTCCTTGGAAAAATATGACGAAGCCCGCAAGGTGCTGTGCATCATATTCTCAAACCAGCACAGCGATGGCGGTTGGCCGCAGTGGTGGATGTTCGACAGTTATGCCGGCATCCGCGCCCACGAAGCGCATGGAGACGTGGTTTACTGGTGCATCATCGCGCTGAGTAATTATATCAGGGTTACCGGCGACCTTTCGATCCTCGGCGAACTTCTCCCCTATTTCGACAGCGCAGAGAAATTCCCTGTAAGTGAGCATGTTAACCGGGTAATCAAAATGATTACTGATTCATTTATCCCCGGCACTGCCCTGGTTCCATTTGGTGGCGGCGACTGGAATGATTCGTTGCAACCCGTCAGCAGGGAGCTTGCCCAGCGACTGATCTCAAGTTGGACGGTGGAAATGAATTACCAGGCATTCAAAAGCTACCAGAATGCTTGCCTTTTATCAGGTAATCATGAGCTTGCAGAAAAAATGGATAAACTATGCAGTCAGATCAGAGCCGACTTCAACGAACATCTCATCAAAGACGGCGTGGTTGCGGGGTATGGCCTGGTGGAGGAAAATGGCAGGATCAGCGTTTTGCTTCATCCCACCGACACGCTGACCGGAATTAAATACAGCATCTTGCCGATGGAACGCGGCATCCTGAGCAACATCTTTACCCAACAGCAGGTTGAATACCACCAACAAATTATCGAAAACTTCCTGAAAGGCCCGGATGGGGTGCGGCTGATGGATCGGCCCCTAAGGTATAAAGGTGGCATTCAGACCATTTTCCAGCGTGCCGAAAGCAGTACTTTTTTTGGCCGGGAGATAGGATTGATGTATATCCACGAACATATTCGCTACGCCGAATCGCTTGCTGCCACGGGCAAAGCCGAGGAGTTTGTAAAAGCGTTGCGGCAAGCCATACCCGTTGGTTATCATGATGTTGTACATTGCGGCGACATCCGTCAGGCCAATTGCTACTACAGCAGTTCGGACGTAGCTTTCAAAAGCCGTTATGAAGCCGATGAGCGCTTCGAGGAGATTAAAACCGGCAACATCACACTCCGCGGCGGATGGAGGGTTTACTCAAGTGGCCCGGGGATATACATCAACCTGATTATCACCAAATTACTTGGATTACAGGTAGAAGCCGAAAAGGTGATTTTTGACCCGGTAATTCCCAAATCATTGGACGGACTCAACATCGCAATGACCATCATGGGTTTCCCGGTGAGATTTATTTTTCATGTCAAAAAGGATTGTTTCCATCCTAAAAAGGTCGTCGTCAATTCCCGAGATACAGATTTTGAAGTCGCTGAAAGCAAATACCGCAAAGGTGGCGCTGTAATTTCCAAACACCATTTACTCACAAATTTCAACGAAAAGGAAAATTCCATCGAAATCTTCCTTTAAAATTTATTTTTTCTTTTTCATTCAATACCAGCAGGTTATGAAATATTTAGCCGCACTTTCTATCATTTTACTATTTCTTAATTTTCTTCCGGGATGTTCACCCCAAAAACCACAACCGGCCGACCAGGAGATGGAGCGTTTCATCGAAGAGCTGATTGCGAAGATGACACTGGAAGAAAAAATTGGCCAGATGACCCTTTTTGCCGGGCAGATGGATCAAACCGGAGCATTGATTCAGGCTGATTTTGAGGAAGATGTAAAACTTGGGAGAGTTGGTGCGATTTTCAATGTATATGGCGAGAAAAACGTGAGAAGACTTCAGGAATCAGCCATAAACAACACCAGGTTGAAAATCCCACTGCTCTTTGGTTTGGATGTGATCCACGGGTACCGCACCATTTTTCCGGTACCGCTGGCTGAGTCAGCATCATGGGACATAGAACTGATCGAAAAATCGGCCAGGATTGCAGCCCGTGAAGCAAGTGCCGAAGGCTTGAACTGGACTTTTGCTCCCATGTGCGATATATCGCGCGATCCCCGCTGGGGACGCGTTGTGGAAGGCGCCGGAGAGGATCCGTTTCTGGCTTCGGCAATTGCACGCGCCAGGGTGAGAGGTTTTCAGGGTGATGACCTCAGCGACAAAACCACTATTGCAGCATGTGTAAAGCATTTCGCTGCTTACGGAGCGCCTCAGGCCGGCAGAGATTATCACAGCGTTGATATGTCGGAAAGGACCCTGCGCGAAGTCTATCTGCCTCCATATCAGGCTGCTGTGGACGAAGGTGCACTCACCATAATGACCGCATTCAACGACCTCAACGGTATTCCGGCTACGGCCAACAAATTTCTCCTCACGCAAATTTTGCGCGAAGAGTGGGGATTCAATGGTTTTGTGGTAACCGATTATACTTCCATCCACGAATTAGTCCCGCATGGCGTAGCTTCCGGCGAGCTGGATGCCTCTGAAATTTCGGTGAAAGCCGGCGTGGATATGGATATGCAGGCAGGATATTTTCAGGCAGCACTGGCGCATCTGGTCAATCTGGGTGCTGTTGATGAAAATCTCATCAATGATGCCGTAAGTAGAATTCTCAAGGTAAAATACCAATTGGGGCTGTTTGAAGATCCATTCCGGTATTGCTCACCTGAAAGAGAACAAAATGACCTCATGACTCCCGAACACCTTGAAATTGCCAGGGAAATGGCCAGAAAATCAATGGTTTTGCTGAAAAATGAAAACGCAGTGCTGCCCCTCCGGAAAGATTTAAAAACCATTGCCGTAATCGGCCCACTTGCCGACAGCCGCAGGGATATGCTTGGGAGCTGGGCTGCCACCGGCGATTGGACAAAAGCAGTAACGCTGCTCGATGGTTTGAAGGAAAAATTGCCGGCCACCCAGATCATTAATGCAAAAGGTTGCGATATCGAAGCAGATTCAAAGGAGCATTTCGAAGGAGCGATTTCGGCGGCAAAAAAAGCGGATGTTGTGATTCTTGCCCTTGGAGAAGCAGCCTGGATGTCGGGTGAAGCAGCAAGCAGAACCGACCTGGGATTACCCGGTGTGCAGCAGGAGCTGGCCGAAGCATTGCACAAAACCGGCAAACCCATCGTAGTTGTACTGATGAATGGCCGGCCACTGGCAATCAACTGGATTGACGAAAACATCCCCGCCATTCTGGAAGCCTGGTTCCCCGGCACTATGGGCGGGCATGCCATTGCTGACGTGCTTTTTGGCGATTACAATCCTTCCGGCAAACTTCCGATGACCTTCCCGCGCAATGTGGGGCAGATTCCGATTTTCTACAGCGAGAAAAACACCGGCCGTCCCTACGACCCGGAAAGCAAATTCACCACACAATACCTCGATTCGCCCAATGATCCGCTCTACGTTTTTGGCCACGGGCTCAGCTACGCCACTTTTGATTACAGCGACATCACGCTTGGTGCGGACAAAATCAGCGAAACGGAAACCCTCACAGTTTCCATCCTTGTTAGCAATACAGGGAATTACGATGGTGAGGAAGTTGTTCAACTTTACCTGCACGATCCGTTGGCCTCAGTTGCCAGACCGGTGCGGGAATTGAAGGGATTCAGGAAAGTCTTTATCCAAGCAGGCAAATCTGTCGAAGTTACCTTTTCACTGGATGCCAATGATCTTGCATTTTACCGGCAAGATATGACTTTCGGGCCGGAAAAGGGGGAATACCGAATATTTATCGGTGGAAATTCGCTTGCCGACAAATCCGCAGTCTTTCGGCTTGAATAATTGTTAGCTGATCTATTGAAAAAATTAGCTTTGCAAACAAAAATTACTGCGTATGACTTTCTCTACCATTGACTACATCGTATTTGCAGGCTACTGCTTTATCATCATCGGGCTGGGATTGTTTATCTCCACCCGCAAAAAAATGAGCGAAACCGATTCGAGCGACTATTTCCTCGCAGGTCGCGCGCTTCCCTGGTGGGCTATCGGCGCATCGCTGATTGCCTCCAACATCTCCGCCGAACAGTTTATCGGCATGTCAGGATCGGGCTTTGCCATCGGACTGGCCATTGCCTCCTACGAGTGGATGGCAGCGCTTACCCTGCTGATCGTGGCTGTGTTTTTCCTTCCTATCTTCCTCAAAAAGAAGATTTTCACCATGCCGCAGTTTTTGGAAGCACGATTTGATAAGAGAGTGAAAACCGTAATGGCCATCTTCTGGCTGATTGTTTTTGTTTTTGTCAATCTCACCTCCATCCTCTACCTCGGGGCGCTGGCCATGGAGCGGATCATGGGTGTTCCAATGATGTACGGAATTCTCGGGCTGGCGGTGTTTGCAGCAGTTTATTCGATCTATGGCGGGTTGAAAGCCGTTGCCTGGACTGATGTTGTTCAAGTTGTTTTCCTGGTTGGTGGCGGCTTACTCACAACTTACTTTGCCTTGAATTACCTTGGTGGTAACCAGGGATTTTTTGTCGGGTTCAAGCAATTGCTCGTTCAGGTTCCCGAAAAGTTTGACATGATCCTCGAGAGGGGTTCGATGATGGTTCCGGATGGTAAAGGAGGCCTGAAGGATGCTTACCTCGATCTGCCTGGTATCAGCGTGTTGATTGGCGGAATGTGGGTGGCAAATCTCTACTATTGGGGTTGTAACCAGTACATTATACAGCGTGCACTGGCGGCAAAGAACATCCGCGAAGCTCAAAAAGGTCTGGCCTTTGCTGCATACCTGAAAATTTTACTACCGCTGATCGTGGTAATTCCCGGCATCGCAGCAGCGGCGCTTCATGCAGATATTACAAAATCGGATGAAGCCTATCCCTGGTTGCTGCACAGCTTTGTTCCCTCAGGGGTAAAAGGGCTGGCTTTTGCAGCATTGGTGGCTGCTATCGTGAGTTCGCTTGCCTCGATGATGAACAGCATCAGCACGATTTTCACGATGGATGTATATCGTGAGTTTATCAATAAAAATTCCTCTGAACAGCGGTTGGTGAAAACCGGGCGGATCGTCAGTAGCGTTGCTCTTATTGTGGCCATGTTCATCGCTCCGATGCTTTCCAATATTGACCAGGCTTTTCAATACATCCAGGAGTTCACGGGGTTTGTCAGCCCGGGTGCGCTGGCCATTTTCCTTGCCGGCTTCTTTTATAAAAAAGCGACCTCAAATGGTGCTCTGGCGGCTGCTATCGGAACTTTCGTCTTTTCGTTGCTGTTCAAGATTTTCCTGCCCGAAGTGCCATTTATGGACCGGATGGGGATCGTATTCCTGCTTTGCGCAGGTTTGATCTGGATTTTTGCCCTCATCGAAGGCAACCGCGTGCAAACCAAAGCCATCACCATTCACAAATCGCAGTTCCATACCGATGGCACTTTCAAAATCGCTTCGGTTGGAATTATCATTATTCTGATTATCCTTTATGCTGTTTGGTGGTAAAATATCATTCCCTTCAGGGAAAAACCGGCGTCGGTTTTCTAAAGTAAACAACAGATAAACCCAATGGTTATTACAAAAGACTACCTCAGATATCAGAAAATAAAAATCCAATTAGCCAGGAAAACACCATCTATATCATGATTATTGAGAAACTTAGAATAAAGAATTTCAAGAAACTGGGTGAAATTGAATTCAATCTGACATCACCGTTGGTTCTGATAGGGCCGAATAACTCCGGAAAGACTTCGCTGCTGCAGGCAATCACTTTGTTCGAAGCTGGTTTACGCAAAATCAGCGCGGAGAAAAAAACCGGAACCATTCGAACGGGTGTTTCCATCAACAGGAAGGGTTTATTGTCAATACCAGTACCCAGCGCTAAATTACTTTGGAACAATAAAAATGTCAGAGCCGTTGAAAGGTCAAATGGAAAACAGAAAATCCGGCCTATCAACATGGAAATTGAAGCTGAGGGTAATATTAACGGAATAAACTGGTCAGCCGGTTTGGAGTTTGTCTTTGCAAATGATGAAAGCTTTTACTGCAGAGCGCTTCGAGTTGATAAAGCCGGCAAAGAGCGCTATCCATTAGAAAAAGCTGCATTTGAATTGCGGGTTGCCTATTTACAACCCATGTCGGGACTTGCTGCCACCGAAGACAGGTTAACGCCGGGTTCCATTGATCGGAAAATCGGAGAGGGCAAAACAGCCGATGTGATAAGGAACATTTCCTATCAGTTGCTGCATCCGGAAAGAACCATTGACGCCGTTCCGGAAAATGTCGCTAAGCAGCGATGGAACGAAATTAATGAAATTCTATCCGAAAGATTTGGGATCATTATCAACGAACCTACATACAATCCCGACAATGGTTTACTGGATATGACTTATGTTGAAAAAGGTATCGAGTATGATCTTTCAAATGCAGGACGCGGATTTCAGCAAACCCTGCTTTTGCTTTGCTTTTTGTATTCCAATCCAGGCAAAGTAATATTGATGGACGAGCCTGATGCGCACCTCGAAGTTTTACGCCAAAAGGAAATATACAATCTGATATCTGGCATTACGCGAAAGGTTGGAAGCCAGCTAATTATAGCCTCCCATTCAGAAATCGTTCTTGATGAAGCGGCTGATTCTGATCAAATTATTGCCATTATAGAACAACAAGCCATCGAATTAAACAGTAAAAATCTGCTAAAAGAAGCCCGAAAAGCCTTAACTGATATTGGCTGGCACAAGTACTACCTGGCCAAGCTTAAAAAGCACTGCATCTATTTGGAAGGGAGCACAAATGAACGAAATCTGATGGCATTTGCGGCATTGATAAACCACCCCACAAAAATGTTGTTCGCTGATGCTTTTATTGATCCTGTAGAGGGCAATATTCCGGGTGAAGCTTACAATCGTTTCAAATCACTCAAACTTGTTGAGCCTGATTTAAAGGGTATTGCAATTTTTGACAAACTTGACCGCAATATTGACCCGAATGCACTACTTAAAGTTTTGCAATGGGGTTACAGAGAGTTGGAAAATTACTTTTGTAGTCCTTCAATTTTTGTAAGATGGGCTAATTCTCAAACTGGTGATCTTTTCGCTCAGAACTACCCCGAAATTATGAGTCAGGTTATTAATGATATTTTCCCAAAACTTTATCTTGAAAATCCGGGCGACAATTTTTGGAAAGACGAAAAAATGAGCGATTGGGCTGAAAGGATATTTCATGAATTCTTTAAACGAATCGGTCAGCCTGTTTTCATGCGAAAAGGCAATTTTCATGAATTGATCAACTTCCTGAAACCGGAAGAAGTGCATCCTGAAATCATTGAAAAGTTAGATGCGCTCCTTGAAATTTTAAAACCAGCTTAGCGCATCGCACCAAACATAGACCAGAATTCATCAAAAAAAACAGTGGCAAGCGCGCCAAACCCATACGCAACTCAAATAATCGTATTCCGATGAAAAGCAAGATTCTCAAAAAAGTTCTTCAAATTATGGCAATTATCGGTCTGCCATTATTTTCCTGTACCCAGAAATCGCTCTTTACAAAAGCGGAGTTTGCCAGCAATGGAGATACGCTGCCTTACCGCATTCTTTACCCGGTTGATTTTGATTCGTCCAAAAAATACCCGCTGATCCTCTTTTTACACGGCTCCGGTGAACGGGGCAACGACAATGAGAAGCAACTGGCCAATGGCGGCGATTTTTTTCTTGATCAGATCAACCAAAAAATGGTAAAAGCGGTTGTGATTGCCCCACAATGCCCGGCTGGTGGTTACTGGGCTTCGGTGGAGAGAATGGAGGTGGACGGGAAACCGGAATTCGATTTCACTGCATTTGACGAACCAACCCTTGCAATGACAATGGTAATGGAAATGATCGAAGATTTCCGGGCTAAATCATGGGTTGATACCGACAGATTATATGTTGGAGGGCTTTCGATGGGAGGCATGGGAACGTTCGATATTATTACTTTTCAGCCTGACTGGTTTGCGGCCGCTTTCCCGATCTGCGGAGGCGGCAAACCCGAAAAAGCAGCGCTCTATGCCGGCAAAACTGAGTTATGGATTTTTCATGGCGACAAGGATGATATTGTGCCTGTTGAGCGATCCGTCGAAATGTATGAAGCCGTGAAAGCTGCCGGCGGAGAGGCCAAACTTACCATCTATCCGGGAGTTGGCCACGCAAGCTGGATTAACGCCTTCGATGAACCGGAACTGATGACCTGGCTGCTTTCGGTGAAAAAATAACCTCTTACTGCACTATTAATCAATTCACTACACATTTCTGCGTAATCACTTTTCCATGGCTGTAAGTGGCGGTGATGGTATAAAATCCTTTTTGAGGAAGGTGCAGCTCAACGAAGTTTCCGATGTTTGAGTGATCCGTAATCAACTGGCCGAGTTGATTATGCACCGAAACTTTGAGTGGATGCTCATTTTCAAAATCAAGCTTTATTGTGCCTTCCGAAGGGTTGGGATAGACACGGAAAGAGGCTTTGCTTCCAGGGTTTTTGGTTATACCCGAAACCAGCCCGGCCATATTGAATTGGCTGAGAAACCTCCATATTTCCTCGCTGGCACTGAAATCCATGTTGGTAATATTAATATTGATAGGCGCACCCGGCCAGGAATGCCCGCCACCCAACACTTTGAACAATTCCACCGAGCTGTTGTGATCGCCATCGCTGTAAATATGCTGCTCGGCGATGCAGCCATCGTTGGGATTAATATCCGGAATTTGAACAACTTGAGGCATGGGATTGCAGGCATTGAATGTCACCCAGTATTTTACCAGCGTGTCAATGTGGGCAAAGGCAAAGTTTCCGTTGTATGGAACGGTGAGGTCAGCGGTTCCGTGGATCTGCATCACCGGCGTTGGGTGCTGCGGGTTGCAGGTCTGTAGTTTCAGCCAGATCATGCTGCCGGTAACCGAGGCAATGGCCGTGATCCGGTGGCTGAGAAAACATGCCAGTTCGTAGCTCATAAAACCGCCGTTGCTCATGCCGGTGCTGTAAATCCTGTCGGGATCAATACTATAACCGGCGCTAATGGTATCAATAAGCGCTGATAAGAACCCGACATCATTCACCGAAGCGTTGCCGAAGGTATTCCAGAATCGGTTACCACTCTGATCCACCGTTCCATTGGGATGCACGATGATGAAACCAGCCGTGTCGCTGATCGGCCTGAAATCGCCATATAGCTCCTGCTCTAAATTGTTGGAGCCATAGCCGTGCAGGTTGAAGAGCAATGGCGCCGGCTGAGCAGCATTGTAGCTTGCCGGAACATACAGCCGGTAAGTGCGGTTGATACCTTCGAAATCGAAACTTCCGCTGATGGTGGTTTGCGCTTTTAGTACAGATAACAAACTAAAGGACAAGAGGATAGTAGTAAAATACTTTTTCATTTTCGGCAATTATTAAATATGATCAGCCAAATCAACGATGTAACCCAATAGCTCCTTGAAAGTGGAAACTTCGGTGAACGGACTCATGATGGATACCCTAAGCCATGTGGCTCCTTTCAACTGCGTCTGGACAATGTAAAAATCACCATTTTCCAGAATTTGTTGCCGCAGCCGGGCATTCAGGTCACTCAGTTCATTTTCGCTCAAACCCTTCCGGATGTAACGGAAACAGACTATGTTGGAATCCGGAGGGAGAAACAGTTCAAAATCAGGATGTTGTTGGATGATTTCGGCGAAACTACTACCAAGATCGTATTGCCGCGTTACGTACTCGTCAAATATCCTCAATCCATGCGCTTTGATGATAGAGTAAAATTTCAGGCTCATCATCAGTTTTGTGCACTCAAAAGTTCTTCTGGCATAGTTGTACCACTCTTCATCATGCTGACTGTCAAAAAGATACTTTGCTTTCTGATGAAAAGTGGCGTAGGAGTTGACTTTGTTTTTGAAAAGAAGGAATGTGGTGAGAACCGGCGCCATCATCATTTTGTGGGCATCAATTACCACCGAATCAGCCATTTCTACACCTTTGAGCAGGTGTTTGTATTTTGATGAAAAGACAGCCGCTCCGCCATGCGCACCGTCAACATGAAACCACAAATTGTTTTTCCTGCAGAAGCTACCAATCTGTTCCAAATCATCGTAAATTCCGGTGGCCGTAGTGGGTGCGCTTCCAGCGAATGCGATTACTTTTATTCCCCGGTCAGTGGCTTCGTCCAGATATTGCTTCATCAAACCGGTATTAACCCTAAACTTTTCATCCACAGGCACTTTGATGATTCCTTCCTCGCCAAACCCCATGATTCGCAGCGAGCGGTCAATGCAATAATGTGCTTCGGCGGAAACCATCACTCCAAGTTTTTCCTTGTTACCTTCCTGCCACACATCTCGCTCCGACATGGCTTTACGGGCTGCCAGCAATGCCGTTAGATTGGCCAGTGTACCGCCGGATGTGATGAATCCATCCGCATTATCGCCAGAACCAACCTGCCGGCACAGGATTCCGGTAACGACCTTCTCCATTGCTGTACCGGCAGCGCCCATTTCGTAAATCGCCATTCCATTGTTGGTCATTGCGCCCAAAAGATCGGCAAGCGCAGCAACAGGCGCTGTTGCGCCCACCTGGTGCCCAATATATTTCGGATGATGAATGGCTATTGAATTATCGAGAACATCGGCGAAAAAATCGGTTAAAGAGTGGTCGCTACCAATATGCTCTTCCCAGAATTTCAACTGGTCGTCGGGAGTTTTCCAATTGAGCACTTTTCCTTCGCCGTTGGAAATTTTTGCCAAATGGCCAGCCAGCAGATCAATGAGTTTATGACCTTCTTTTCGGAAATTCTCAGCGTTGTAGGCTTCTCTTAAATTATCAATCATCAGATTTTCAAGTTGTTGAAATCATATTTTTTGTCATAAATCAAAAAAGCAATCCCTGAAATCAGAGATTGCTCTTTATCCATATTAATCCGTTTCATGGTTATACCGCCATAAGGTCTTTCTCTTTGACCTCGAAAATATCATCCACCTTTTTTACAAACTTGTCGGTCAGTTTCTGGATATCATCTTCCAGTTTTTTGGCCTCGTCTTCGGGCAAACCATCTTTCTTTAGCTGTTTTGCATCATCGTTGGCGCTGCGGCGTATGTTCCGTATGGTTACTTTGGCATTTTCAGCCTCATTTTTTGCCTGTTTCACCAGGTCGCGACGGCGCTGTTCGGTAATAGGAGGCACCTGTATCCGCAAAACCTCACCGTTGTTCTGTGGGTTGAATCCAAGGTTGGCCGCCATGATTGCTTTTTCCATAACCGGCAGCATGCTTTTGTCAAAGGGCTGAACCACAATGAGTCGCGTGTCCGGAGTATTGATGTTGGCTGCCTGATTGAGCGGTGTCATCGCGCCATAATAGTCAAACCTGACATCTTCAAGCATGTCGGGGGTAGCCTTTCCGGCTCTGATCTTGTGAAACTCCCGCTCGAGGTGCTGAATGGCATTTTCCATTCCCTCGATTGCCTCATCCATTACAAATTGGGTTTCCTCGGTCATAATGCTGTTTTTTTACTGTTTGACTGCAAAAATACAATATTGTCGAAATTGAAAAAGGCAAATCTCGAAAGTCCGGAACGCTTATCCGGGCCGGGACTCGCTTCCTGCTAAGATGCCGCCGTCAATAGTAAGCTCAATTCCGGTAACGTATTTACTTTCATCGCTTGCAAGGTAAAGCGCCCCGTAAGCTACGTCAACCGGTTCGCCAAAATGTCCCATTGGAATCCCGTATTCTACTTCCCGGATCATTTTCAGCCGATGTTCACCCTCGCCTAAAAATGCATCCCACATCGGGGTCAATATCGCCGCAGGATGTATGCTGTTGCACCTGATTTTGTAACCATTTTCTGCGCAATAGAGCGCCACGCTTTTGGTATGATTTCTCACAGCAGCTTTGCTGGCTGCATAAGCCACCGCACCGGGAATGCCGATCAAACCACTTCTGGATGAGATATTTACGATACTACCACCCTGGCTTTTCATTAACCGGATTGCATACTTGCAACCCAACATCACGCCATCGGAATTGACCCGGTGAACCTCCTTCCAGGTTTCATAATCCGAATGTTCAGCATCAAAAGGGCCGTTAGTTTCCATAAGACCCGTTATTCCGGCATTGTTCACCAGAATATCAATCCGGCCAAATTTTTCCTCAAGAAAACCCGCAGCCTTAATCCAGTCATCCTCCCTGCCAACGTCTAGATGCAGGAATTCGCACTGATTACCAATACTTTGTGCTGCTTTCTGCCCATCAGCATCCCTGATATCGCTGAGAATTACGAAAGCGCCCTCTTTATGGAAAAGCTCAGCTGTAGCCAATCCGATTCCCCGTGCAGCGCCTGTTATCAATGCAATTTTGTTGGACAGTCGTGGCATGATTCTTCTTAATTCATTGATTTTTAACAACGTTCCTGCCTGGTTGGCGAATTTTGTTTCCTGACAATTTACCGGCCTAGCTCACCCTCGTTCCGATGCTGCCATCTGCGAGGACTTTGGCCAGGTTGCCTCTTGTGTTCATGTCGAAAACGTGGATGGGCATGTTGTTTTCCTGGCAAAGGGTAAATGCGGTGAGATCCATTACTTTGAGCTTTTTCTCGATGGCTTCGGCAAATGCGAGCGACGGGTATTTGACGGCTGTGGGGTCTTTCTCAGGATCGGCAGTGTAAATTCCATCAACGCGGGTACCTTTGAGGATGGCTTCGGCTTGCATCTCGATAGCCCGTAACGCTGCCGCTGTATCGGTGGTGAAGTATGGATTTCCGGTTCCGCCTGTAATCAGCACCACATTTCCGCTGTTGAGGTAAGACATGATTCGTCTGCCGCTAACCCGTTCCACTATCGGGTCAATTGCCAGCCCGCCGAGGAGCTTTGCAGGTACCCCGGCCGATTCGAGAGCACCTTGCAGCGCAATGCTGTTGATGACTGTGGCCAACATACCCATATAGTCGCCCTCCAGCCGGCTGACGCCTTTGCTCACTCCCGAAAGCCCCCTGAAAATATTGCCGCCACCCATCACAATGGCAATCTCTGCGCCCTGGTTCACCGCAGATTTGATTTCTTCAGCATACTCTGAAAGCCGCTGAGGGTCAATGCCATACTGTTGATTTCCCATCAGCGCTTCGCCGCTGAGTTTGAGCAGTACTCTTTTGTATTTCATAATCTTAAATGTTTATTGAAGTTATTTGCGTTTGAACGGATTGATAATCTGCTGCTTTATAATCAGATAAAGGATAGAGATGATGACATAGGTTGACACAAAATATATGATCGAAAGCATCAAAGCGAAAAAGAGAAGTTGGTTGAGGTGAGCTATCCAGGGCACTGTATAAAGCAGAATATTGGTTGCGCTGCTGAATATCAGGTTGAATATCAATGTAATAACAAACATAATGATAAATATGAAGATGAAGCCAACCCCCATCTGCTTCAGGTCGGCGGGGCTGAGTTCCATGTGACCTGCAATGGCCATGGTGATGAAAAGGAAGACCCAAAATTGCCAGTTGTGGATATTTTCGGCAGAGAAAAGGCTTTTACCAACTGTCCATAAACCTTCAAAGATCATGGTCAGGTAGGCTATCAACCCGGACTCGGCCTGGTGTATGGCATAACTCTTAGCCTGAAGCATGCTGATGATCTGTTTTCCACCCGGCATCAGGAAATAGAGCAATCCGAGAATTATCAGCGATCCAAAAATTATCGGCCCAACGCCAATGAAGAAGTTCCCGATCTGGTGGTAAAGGTTCTTTTTGTTGTAGCTGTGCTCCACCACGCCAAGTGTTCCATCTTTTGAATTGGGCGTAAACAGCTTGATATTAGTGATTTTATGTCCGAAAATAAGGCAGAAAAATGCATGTCCCAATTCATGCACCGGAGCGCCGATCCAGGCAGTAAAAAATACCTCCGCACGGGGGCCCATAGCCTTTGCAAAGGTAGTCCGGCTAAACCGCGAGAAAAGGTACAAAAGCATGCCCAATATAAAAAAAAGCCCAAACATCGAAAAAGCAATGCCGAAAGTAAGGACTATATTGTTCCAGATTACATCCCAGATTTTGCTGACTGTTTCCATAAGTTAATTTTTAAAACATGTACCCAAAATTGAAGTAAGTTATCCATTTTCCGGAATAATCAGAATTCATCACTGATATTTCCAGCGGACCGATCGGAGTTTTGTAACCCACGGATAGCCCGATACCATTCACGGCGCTGTATTGCGTGAAAAGTCCGGTAAGATCCTCCGACCGGAACCCGATGTTGTATTTGACGGTAGCAAACACGTTTTTCAACACTTCGTACTGCAAATCCACCCGGCCGATGGCGGTATTCAGATCGGTGATTTGCATAAATTCCAGCCCGACAAACTGGAACAATCCGTAGCCGTATTTATCGGTCAACCCGCCCATAAAAGTCTGATATTTAGGCAATATTTCTCTCCCATGGCTGATAAGCGAGCCTCCATAAAACTGCGGAATCAGGGTTAGCTTTGGCCTAAGCGGCACTGCGTGCAAATACGTGGCAGTGGCAAATACCAATGGATCTGCTTTTACTCCCAGCGAGTCTCTCACGTTGGTAACAAACTTAAAATCAGCATCTAACTTGCTTCCGGTTGTCGGGAAAACTTTCCGGTCGAGATTGTCGAGTTTAAAATAGGCCACAAGATTGAAATTGAAATCATTGACATTGTCCACATCAATTTCGAAGACGTTGGATTTCAGACTGGAATATTCGATCTCAGCGCCCACCCCTAATACCGAAAAATTGTGGATGTTGGACTGGGCATACAGTTGTGTGGTCACGCTTGAAAAGCTAAAGGACGCTGTTTTTACATTTCCGTCAAACACAGGGACATCAAGGGTAAAAGCCTTTAATGTGAGCCCGGGGCCGGGTTTCCAGCCTCTGTCAATAAAGTAATCGGCCTCAAAACCGGAATTGTCCCCGATATCGAGGCTTAAACTCAATCTGTCACTGGGAATCAGAAAGTTGCGGGCGGTCAGGTTGAGAAAGAATGCCGCTCTGAGATCGGTGTTGTAATTGATCCCAACTCTGAGATCGGCGCCCTGCTTTTCATGAAAATCCAGGTGAAGACGATAGCCCCCCTTATCCATCGGCTCGAGGTGATAAAAAATCGAATAAAAGCCTTTGGTGGCATACAATTTATCCACACTCGAGATGATTTCCTCCATACCGATTTCGGCAGGAAAAGATTTTTTAAGATGACGGGTAATAAATTCTTCCGGAACTTTTTTCAAACCGGTTATCTTCACATCCCTTATCAACACATTATCAAGCGGTTGTGCATTACGTTCCGGCGGTGACTCAAAATCATCGTACTCTTTTAGTTTATTTACCAGTGCCAGCAGTTCGGGCATCATCTCTCTCGCAGCAATTTCACCCAGTTTAATAATGGTATCGGCATCATTGAACGAAGAGACTCCGTAGCCGGCGAGGTCGGGTTTAATATAGATATCGGTTAGGCTGAGGGCTTTTTCGTAAAGTGGCATCCTCAAAAAATTGGAAGATTGATCGAGTATTTTCAGGAATGAGTTGAGTTCTTTTTTGGTATAGAGTTTCCCCTGCACATCAATACCTATTATTATATCCGCTCCCATATCAACCACCTCCTGCACCGGGAAATTGTTCAGTAGACCGCCGTCAACAAGGAGGCGATTGTTCAGATCAACCGGCGAAAACACGGTTGGGATTGCCATCGTAGCCCTCATGGCAGCGGGCAGCGGAGGCTCATTGAGGATCGCCGACTCGCCGGTTTCCATGTCGGCTGCAATGCAAAAGAATGGAATCGGGAAATCGTCAAAACTTTTGTACTGGTAGCCCGGACTTCCGTAATAGGACAAAATATTGAAAACAGCCTGCCCCGAAACCAGTCCCAGAGGGATGTGAATTTTACGCTCAGACATTGGCAGCGAAAAGAAGTACTTTTCTTCCTGCTCTTTTTCTTTCATCGAAAGGCTTGGTCTTGGGATATCATCCGAAAGTACTGCAACCCAGTCCTGTTTTAAAACCAGTTTTTCGAGCGAGTCGGCTGAATAGCCCAAAGCGTAAAGTCCGCCCATTATACCACCCATGCTGGTTCCGCCGATGTAATCAATGGGAACACCGGCTTCGGACAGCACCTTCAATGCGCCTATGTGTGCAAATCCTTTGGCGCCGCCCCCACTCAGAACAACGCCAACTTTCGGGCGCTTTGATTTGGTCTCCTGTGCAGGTAAAAATGATGACAAACACAGGGTGAGCAAGGCGATAAAAAGAAGCGTAAAGATTTGTTTCATTCACAACAGGATTACGTTCGGGGGTCAAAAGTAGCCTTTTCGAATGAAACCAAAAAACTACCTCTTCTGATTCTTTCCGGCATAAGGATTAAGGGCAGGTCCGGCTATCTTTTCGAAATTGTATTTTTGCCAAAAAACAATTCATGATAAAAGCAGAAAATATCCACAAATCCTACGGCAGCCTTCATGTATTAAAAGGTATAGATATCGAAATCGCAGAGGGAGAGATTGTTTCGATTGTTGGGGCATCCGGGGCGGGAAAATCAACGCTGCTGCATATCATTGGAACGTTGGATCAGGCCGACCAGGGCAAGGTAATGATTGACAGCAGGCAGATCAATCAGCTCCCGGAGAGAGAGTTATCGGATTTCAGGAATAAAAATATCGGATTTGTATTTCAGTTTCACCACCTGCTGCCCGAGTTCACCGCTATCGAAAATGTGTGTATTCCGGCTTATATTGCCCGCAAATCAAAATCCGAGGCCGAAGAGAAAGCCATGAAACTAATCTCTTACCTTAACCTTAGCGACAGGATCAACCACAAACCTTCGGAGCTTTCGGGCGGCGAGCAGCAGCGACTGGCCGTGGCACGGGCGCTCATCAACAACCCGCGCGTTATCCTGGCCGACGAGCCCAGTGGAAACCTTGACTCCAAATCAGCCCGCGAGCTCCACGAACTCTTTTTCGATCTTCGTGAAAAATTCAAACAAACCTTTATCATCGTTACCCACAACCTCGAACTTGCCGACATGGCCGACCGGAAACTCACCATCGTTGACGGGAAAATCATCTGATCTGCTCATTACCCGCCGGATTTCGATTAAACAATATTTTTAGGCTTGGCGGGTTAATATGCTGATCTGCTCTATCAAGCCAGTAAAATTTCAAATTTCAGATAAACTACCGGATGTGCATGTTCATTTCTAAAACGCTCATACACAGGATAAATATACTATTGATTTTCCTTTTCCTCGTTATCCTTTCAGCCTCAGGGCAAACCCCTGATAATAGGACCCGATACAACGAAAAATTGAACCTGGGCGAAAAACTACTCTTCGAAAAAAACTACCCAGATGCCAAAAAGGCTTTTGAAGAGGCGCGCAAACTCATGCCACAGGAGCAGCACCCCGTGACAAGGATCAACGAGATCAACAAAATACTTGGAATTGAAGTTGTTGACAACCAGGAGTTTGTTCAGCAGGTAAAAAAAGCAAACGCACTTTTCGACCAGGAAAAATGGCAAGAAGCGCTGGCTTCGTACATGACTGCCAACGACCTCAGTCCCGGAGATGATCATGTAACGCAGCGAATCCTTGATCTTAACCGCCAGATCAGGGAAAATCAGGCCAAAGCTACCGCTTATGAATCAGCCATGAGACGCGGTAATCAATTTCTTGTCAACCGGCAGCCGGAAAAGGCAAGAGAGGAATTTGAAACCGCACTCTCCTACAACCCGACATCCACCGAAGCCAAGAGTAAACTGGCAGAAATCAACAAAGCGCTGAACGAAAAGTCGGCTTATGAAGATGCCATCAAAGAAGCCGATGATTTTTACATGAACCTCGATTATGAGGCGGCCAGGTCTGCTTATTCCAATGCGCTAAAAATCAGGCCTGGGGAGACCTATCCTCAAAATATGATCCTACGGATAGATGAAACCCTCGCCAAGCGGGAAATGGATGCGGCGGCGCACGAGAAATCCTACAACGATGCCATAGCCTCCGGCGATAAAAACTTCACAGCGAAGGATTATCTCGCTGCCAGGTCTTTCTATGAGGAGGCTGCACGTATCAAGGCATCTGAGTCATACCCCAGGGCGAAAATCACCGAAATCAACAATATCCTGGCAGATGCTGAGAAGGTTGAGCAGCAGTACCAGCAAACCATCGCCAATGCTGATGTTTTGTTTGATAAAAAATCCTGGGAGGAAGCGTTGTCCGAATACCGGAAGGCCGGCCAGTTGAAACCCGGAGAAGCTCACCCGGCAGCCAGAATTGCTGAAATAAATGCAACGCTGGCGGCAAATACCGACGCTGCATATCAGTCTGCCGTAAAAGCCGGTGATGATTTCCTGGCTCAAAAAAGTTACGTCCAGGCCAAAAGTGAGTTTGAAAAAGCTTCAAACCTGAAACCGGAAGAAAATTACCCCAAAACCAAAATCTCTGAAATAAATGCTTTGCTTGCCGGAATCGCTGAAACCTACGCCGCATATCAGTCGGCAATCAAGGCTGGTGATGATTTGCTGGCGCAAAAAAGCTACGATCAGGCCAAAGCTGAATTCGAGAAAGCCTCGGGTTTGAAACCAGAAGAGACTTATCCCAAAACCAAAATCTCCGAAATTGAATCTTTGCTGGCCGGTATAGCTGAAACCGACGCTGCGTATCAGTCTGCTGTGAAAGCTGGTGATGATTTACTGGTGCAAAGAAGTTACGACCAGGCCAAAGCGGAGTTTGAAAAAGCTGCCGGACTGAAACCGGAAGAGACTTACCCCAAAACCAAAATCTCCGAAATCGAATCTTTGCTGGCCGGTATCGCTGAAACCGAAGCCGCGTATCAGTCTGCAGTGAAAGC
>Ga0209835_1000174_pt1 | contig 45434 bp, 43 predicted proteins | sample LakKivwa52mmetaG_FD_184138 | JGI IMG/M metagenome (GOLD analysis project Ga0209835, IMG submission 184138) | Anoxic lake water microbial communities from Lake Kivu, Rwanda to study Microbial Dark Matter (Phase II) - Lake Kivu water 52m metaG... | ecosystem: Environmental > Aquatic > Freshwater >... | reverse complement strand
TTCATCGAGGAAAAAATTGATTAAAGCACGCTGCAGACGGGCACCTTTGCCTGTGTAGAATGGAAAACCGGCACCGGTAACCTTGTTTCCCAGATCGAAATCAATCAGGTTGTACCGTGTGATCAGATCCCAGTGGGGAACTGCATCGTCAGGAAGTGCCGGCATAACACCGCCTTCCATAACCACCTGATTATCGGCAGGTGTACGTCCGCGGGGTACACTGATGTGGGGCAGGTTGGGAATTTCAACCAGCTTTTGCTGCAACTGATTCTGTGTGTGTTCCAACTGCACCGAAAGTTCTTTTGCCTGCTCTTTGATCTCGCTGTTGCGGGTTTTCAAAGCATCTGCTTCGGCTGACTTACCTGATTTGAACAAATTTCCTATTTCTTTGGCCAAAGCATTGGTCTCGGCCAGCAATTCGTCGTGTTCTTTCTGCAGCCGCCTCCGCTGCTCATCAAGCTGCAAAACCTCATCAATGAGGGCAGTATTGCTGAAATTCTTGATGGATAATCGCTCCAGTACCTCTTCCTTGTTTTCCCGGATAAATTGTAGGGTAAGCATAAATTGAAAATTTGCGCAAAAGTAGCACAAAAACAGCAAAGGATGAACCTGAACCCAGTCCGAGAATTGCAATGAATTTCAGCGCAGAAAATGGCGCAGGTGTATAAGCGTTGTTATGGTCAAAAGCAGAAAAAAGTAGTCCGTCTCCTGAAAAAACTACCTGCGGATACAGTATGTACGGTTAAAAAACCCCTACATTTGCGGTCATTCAAACCAAAAGTTATGGTTTTCAGCAGCAGCCTGTTCCTGTTATATTTCCTGCCGGCATTTCTGATCCTGTATTTTGTGGTGCCGCGTTTTCTGAAGAACTACGTGGCACTGATTTCTTCCGTGTTTTTTTATGCCTGGGGCGCGCCCGATTTCATTTTCATCGTGCTGGGCAGTATCATCATTGATTTTTACCTGGTTAAATTTTTATATACATCTACCGGAAACAAAAAGCGTTGGCTAACCGGTGCCAGCATTGCCCTCAACATCGGGATGCTGTCGTATTTCAAATATGCCAACTTCTTCGTCGAAAACATTGATGCCCTGCTGGGTGTGGCCGGCATGGGGCCTGTGAGTTGGACACAGGTGGCGCTCCCGATCGGTATTTCTTTCTTTACTTTTCAGAAGATGACCTACGCCATCGACGTGTACCGCGGATTGCATCCTCCGTTGAAAAAGGTCACAGATCTGGCATTATATATCCTGATGTTCCCCCAGCTGATCGCCGGACCTATCGTCCGCTTCAACGAAATTGCCCAACAACTTGTTGACCGTCGCAGCAACGAAAATACCGACAACCGGCTTACGGGTTTCTTCCGTTTTGCCGTCGGACTGGCAAAGAAAGTGCTGATAGCAAACACCCTGGGAGCTTATGCCGATAGTGTTTTTGCTGCCGACCCCGACATTTTATCTACCTCAACTCTTTGGATCGGAATCATAGCTTATGCATTCCAGATTTACTATGATTTTGCGGGCTATTCGGATATGGCCATCGGACTGGGTCGTATGATCGGTTTCGATTTCCCCGAAAACTTTAACAACCCCTATATATCACAAAATATTTCCGAATTCTGGCGCCGCTGGCACATGACTCTGGGTCGGTGGATGCGCGACTACCTGTATATACCGCTTGGAGGCAGCAAAGTTTCTGTCCGCAGGATGTATTACAACCTTTGGCTGGTGTTTCTCATCTCGGGCCTTTGGCACGGTGCTGCATGGAATTTCGTGGTCTGGGGCGCCTTTCACGGCTTTTTCCTGATCGCCGACAGGATGTTTCTGCTCCGCTTTTACGAACGCATCGGCAAATTCCCCAGTGTGCTCATCACCTTTGTGGTTACCCTCGTCGGATGGGTGCTCTTCAGGGCCGAAAGCATAGATCAGGCCTGGAGTTATATTGCCGGAATGTTCGCTTTCAGAGGCGGTGAGGAGATTTTTGCTGCAAACTCGGTCTGGTTTATGATTGCGTTCGGGGGCATCTTCGGCTTTATCGCCTATTTTCCTGCAATAGAACAATGGCAGGTACGTTTGTTTGGCAAACAGCAGAAATTCAGAAATCTAATCCTGATGACCCTGGCTTCCGTCATTTTATTTGTGCTCAGCCTCAGCTCCATCACTTCCTCAGGTTTTAACCCATTCATCTATTTCAGGTTCTGATGCAACGGAGGGTCAAACAATTTCTGTTTCTTGTGCTCATGCTGTTGCTGCTGCTGCCCAATGTGCAGCAACACCTTAACTGGCCAAAGATGAAAAACCTTAAAGGTGCCATCAGCAAACCGAAACTGCCGCAATGGTCGTGGAAAAACCTGTGGACAGGCAGTTTTCAGGACAGCCTGAATACCTATGTCGAAAATAATATTGGCTACCGTCCCGACCTGGTCAGACTACACAACCAACTGCAATACACCTTGTTCGACACGGTGAACGCACAGGCTGTGGTGGTGGGCAAGGATGGTTACCTCTTTGAGATGAACTACATCAAGGCATTGTACGGGATTGATTTTGTGGGCGAAGAAAAAATCATAGCCGATGTGGAAAAAACGATTTTTGTGGACCAATGGCTGCGCAAAAACGGAAAAGCCCTGTTGGTTGTGCTTGCCCCGGGCAAGGCCAGTTTTTTTCCTGAGTTTGTCCCCGACAAATACCGCCCCGATACCATCAAACCAACCAACCACGACCGCTACTATGAGCTGCTCAGCAACAGTGGCGTGGCTGTGATCGGTGGCAACCAATGGTTTGCCGCCATGAAAGATACCAGCCGCTATGCCCTGTTTCCCAAATGCGGCATCCACTGGAGCTATTATGGCCTGGGGCTGGTGTTCGACTCTGTGTTCACCCGCATGGAACATTTGTTGGGCAGGAAGTTCGTTGATTTTGAGATGAATGACATCGTGGTTACCGACAAACTCAGGTCGCCCGACAGGGATTTGTGGGACGGAATGAACCTGATTCAGAAACCCGACGATTACCCCATGCCTTACCCCAAATATGTTTTTAACAACCCCATCAAAGACAGCATGCCCTCGGTGGTTACAGTTGCTGACAGTTACTACTGGCAATGGTTTGGGGGCGGATACACCCTTCGTTCGTTTCGCAATGACCAATTCTGGTATTACAATGCACAGGCGCTCACTCCCGACAACACCAAAGCCCGCGACCGTAAACATCTCGATCTGTTTACCGAAGTATCACGCACCGACCTGTTCATGATCCTGCAGACCGATGCCAATATGAACCGTTATGGTTTTGGCTTGATTGATGAATTATACGAGGTGCTGATAGACAATGGAGCCGAATCGCTGAAAAAAGCTGCTGAGATTGCTGCCATTATTGATGGTATTCGTGCAAGCGATAGTTATATGCTGATGGTTCGCGAAAAAGCTGCTGCAAGGGGAATCAGCGAAGAAGAAATGCTCAGGCTTGATGCCGGATGGGTGTGGGAGAACAGACAAAAGACCCAGGCAAAACCTGATTGATGAATTTTCACAACCGACCTGACTTTTTTTATTCAGCCTGCTTTTGTACCTTTGGGGCACAAACCAGATGTATCATTTCCGTAATCACAAAGGACAGTTCGGTTGTAATACCTTTATGATTTCGTGGCCAAATTTCACCAGACCATGAAATACCTGCCAAAAATCTCCATTTTTATTATATTGATTGCATCATTCTGGTATTCATTGGATATTGAATACTGGAAGCGCACTGATAGAATTATTTCCTGGGATGTTTTGCATTACTATGCCTATCTTCCGGCTGTGTTTATATATAACGACATAGAATTGAAGTATGTCTCCGAAAACCCGGATGCTTATCGTGATAAAGTATGGCCAATAAATTCACCTTTGGGCAAAAACACCATCATGACCACGATGGGCATGGCAATTATGTACACACCGGCTTTTCTGAGCACCTACGTGTATATGCAGCTTGCGGGGCATACAGAAGATGATGGCTATGGGCCGCCTTACAGATTGGGTCTTGTCATTGGCACCTTGGGATACCTTTTTCTTGCACTTCTGCTGCTAAAAAAAACACTGATTCAGTTTTTTGATCCACTGCCTGTCGCCCTTACATTACTGATTATCGGGCTTGGGACAAACCTGTATCATTACACCGCTGCAGAAGCAACCATGTCTCATGCCTACAGTTTTTTTCTCTTTGCTGCTTTCCTTTATCTGACGGTTGCCTGGCACAGCAAACCGGGATTAAAACCATCAATACTTCTTGGTCTTGTCAGCGGAATGGTTGCTTTGGTAAGGCCAACAAATGCAATCATTGGACTGGTATTCCTTTTATGGGGTGTAACAAACTTTGTTACGCTGAAAGAAAAATTCAGGCTATATACTCAAAATTACAAATTGGTAATATACATCATACTATTTGCCCTCCTTGTGTGGATTCCACAGATCATTTACTGGAAGCAGCTTACAGGAATGTATTTCTTCAATGGTTACGGCAGTGATCAGGGCTTTTTCTTCAACAATCCCCAGGTATTCAACAGCCTGTTTAGCTACCGCAAGGGATGGCTGGTATATACTCCGGCTATGATCCTGTCATTTATCGGGTTAATTCTTATGATGAAGAAGTTAAAAGGAATAGCGATCCCACTAATTATTTTCACTGTACTGAATGTGTACATCATCTCTTCCTGGTGGGCATGGTGGTATGGCGGCGGATTTGGACTCCGCGCTTATGTTGAATCCTACGCACTCTATTCGGTCGGTTTTGCAGCCTTTTTTCAATGGCTGTTTGGCTTTAGAAAGTGGTTTATCAATGCTCCGGCAATGATTCTTATTCTCGCACTTATTGCACTCAACCTGTTTCAGACCCGTCAATATCACTTTGGAAGCATTCATTATGTAGGCATGACTAAGGAGGCCTACTGGCACTCTTTTCTAAGACTTAAACCATATGGTGACTTCTACAAAAAACTTACTATTCCCAATATGGAAAAGGCAAGGAAAGGTGTTTATGAATATGAACCAATTCAATAAAAATTTGATAAGAAGTTGGTTAAGTCATTGTTAAAGTACCGGATGTCCAGAAATAAAAAAACCATCAGGCTTTAGTCAAAAACCTGAATGCGAAAATTATTAATGAAAACCCTTGTCTGACCCCTGTTCCACAAATAGCATTCAAAACGATCATTTTTTGTCGTTATTTCCGGGGATAAATAGTCTATCTGGTATACATGCCATTTATGCAACTCTGAATTCGATATGGGGAAAGCTCTGTATTTATATGCCATATTAACAGATTTTTTCCGTTCACCCTGATAAGTATAAGTTGCAATAAGAAGGACTTCCTTTTCCTGTGGTTGATCTTCATAATAATAATCAAAAGAAATCCTGTACCAGACCAGATCCTTGCCGGTAATTTCCTTGTGGGGCACTTTCACACCGGGACTGAAAGGGAATTCACTATTTAACAAAAACACTCTGTTTGTAGAATCCCATGGATCAATTGAATTTCCGTTTTCATCAAAGGTATAATGAATCAACTCGCGTTGGTTATAGATTGTTTCATCCGGTATCCTGTTGCCATTGTTGTCATCTGCATAGACATCTGGCCGCAACAGCTTTTTATCCTCAACACTGATCCATTTTCTGCCAAATGATCTCCAGTAATACTCTCTTGTCATTCTGGATGGTTCAATTATTGCCATAATTATCTGATATCCCTGCACAAAACTCAGCCAGATAAAAAAACCAAAAACAGGTATCATTGCCAGCCTGAAAGCCTTCTTTCTTAACCACCAGTCAATAACTGTGGCAAACGGAATCGCAAGCAGTGCGTATGATTGTATGAAAGCCCTCCAGCCATAACTGATCAGGCTTGAGAATGAGGCAATGAGGTAAAGGTTTATGAAGGTATGTAATAGAAGGGCGTAAAACAGTGCAGGGCTTTTCCGCCTCACCATGAACAATCCGATAATAGCCAAAAACATCAGGGGTGCATACAAAAACAAGCCTTTGCGGTAACTGAACAAAACCCATATAAACCTGGGGTGCATAAAGTCGAAACCTGATTGAGGGTCGTTGTAGGTACTCAGGAAAAACTGCCCGGTATGATAGTAGTAATAGACCAATTGCGGCAAACCCATGAGAAAAGTTGCCCCAATCAACAAAAAAACATGGTGTATGTGTGTGCGTATTGTTCGCCACTTTGCAACTGCACTCTCACGGTCATATATGCCATACATCAGAGGAATAAAAACAGCAATAATGTCGGTTGGCCTGGATACAATGATCAATCCCAGAAGCAACCCTATCGCAACAGCAAGAACAATTTTCGGTCGTTCATGCCACTTAATCGTGTACCAGATCAGTAAAGCATACAAAGTGAACAATATTGTATGCGGTGCGCCAGCGTCAAAGGTTGTCCAGAAAAGCAGGTTGGTGCCAAGATACATAGCTAAAAGTGTCACCGCAACAACCTTATCCCGGAAAAAATGCAGTAAGACTTTTCGCATGAATATTAGGCCTACAATAACATAGAAATAAGCCGCGATCATCATGGCCAGCTGATAGGGATAGGAAAACCCGTCAGCGGCGTAAGAACTTAAAGAGGCAATAAAATGCCCGAGGAAAAAGAAAGGGGAAAGCAAAACCGACATTCCACAGAAAAATCTTATGAGGTTGTAATCCCCTTCGGGTTGGATCTGATATAACGAATGTGTGTTTTGATAATTTCCAATGATTTCCTGAAGCCAACTCAGGTCGCTGATTCCCGGATCATGATAAATAAATGTTGCAGGCAGATAAAGATACAGCCCGAAGTAATCATAACTGAAAATGTTTGTTTGCTGAAACGAAAACTTCAACACACCCAATACTAAAGCAAGAAATAAAAGTGTATAGGCTGAGAATTTGTTTGTATTGAGCATTTGATTCATTGATTAGGATCGAAAAACCAACAGCTTATATTGCTAAAGAATGATTCTGACTTCCGACATTCTTTAAAAAATAGAAAAGCGGATTTCACTTTGCATGATTCATTATTGGTTGAGTATAAAACCAAAATAAAGCCCTAAATAAACTAAATCTTAGTTTACTGCAAAGATAACCAATAGCCTCATAAATATAGGGCAATTTCCAATTATTGAGTCATTTTTGAAACTCCTGTTTCCATAGATTCATTTATGCTTTGCCACGAAGGCACTAAGGCACAAAGGTACACAAGGCCCTATTATACAAAAATATATACTTTGTGATTCTTAGTGTCCTCGTGTCTTTGTGGCAAAAATAAATTGCTACCGCGCGAACTTTCTCACAAAAGGTAATCCTTTCGCTTGGCATTGTTTTCACTTAAAACCTAATCAGTTCCCCTACCTCGCCCAAAGGTTATACTTCAGAATACAATAGATGGCTTTAACTCCATCCTTCCAGTTGATCTTCTTGCCTTCGGCATAGGTTCGGCCGTAATAGGAAATTCCTACTTCGTAGATACGTATTCCCGGTACACGAGAAATTTTGGCCGTGACCTCCGGCTCGAATCCAAAGCGGTTTTCACGGAGCCGGATTTGTTGTATCACTTCGCGTTTAAACAGCTTATAGCCCGTTTCCATGTCGGTCAGGTTCAGGTTGGTGAACATATTCGACAGGAAGGTGAGGAATTTGTTGCCGATCGAATGCCAGAAAAACAGAATGCGGTGCGGGTTGCCTCCCGAAAAACGTGAGCCATACACCACGTCGGCCATACCCTTGAGAACCGGCTCCAGAAGAAGTGGGTAATCGTTTGGATCGTATTCGAAATCAGCATCCTGTACCAAAACATAATCGGCTGTGGCAGCTTCAATCCCTTTGCGGATCACAAATCCTTTTCCGCGGTTGGGTTTCGAGGCAATCAGACGAAGCGACACTTCGGGATGTGTTGCTATAAAATCCTCTACTCTGGCGATGGTGTTGTCTTTAGACGAATCATCCACAACAATGATCTCAGCATCAAGCCTGTTTTTGGTCAGGCTTGCGACTACCCTGTCGAGAACCTGCTCAATATAATTGGCTTCGTTGTAAGCCGGGATGATGATGGAAAGTAGATTCGGCATCGTGGGTAGTAATTTAGGCCACAAAAGTAAAGAATCAGGGCGGTAAATCGTTGTTGTTTCTTTGTGAAACTTTGTGGCACTTTGTACATCAGCTATGACACAGAGTTACACAGAGAATCACAGAGTTACACAGAGTATTATTTTAACGGAGCATAGTCAACATATTCTTCAATAAACCAACTTTGCGGTCTTCGCGTAAAACTCTGCGTCCTTAGCGGTTAAAAAAAGATCAACCGCAAAGTGCTCAAAGGATTGATTATTCATCTTTTTGGCAGAAAAAGTCGGATATAGCTGCACATGTGTCATAACAAGCCCTCAACCAGTACATCAAGGTCGAGGTCTTCCCAATGAATACCTTCGCCACCCCCAATGAAACGGAAATTTTTTCTCTGTTCACTGGTTGCATCACGCAATGCCGGAAACCAGTCAAGCGGGACAGCAAGTTCACGGCCATCATCAAGCACAAGATGCATTTTATCCTGACTAAACCACAACTCGGTGGCACAATTAGACTTGCTTATTGTGAAAGTATTCATTCCATTTTTCTTTTAGAAAAACCAGATTATCGTTTACTAAATTACGTATTTCTGCTAACTCGGCTGCCTTAAACCGTTTTGATTTAATCAGCATCACGGGCTCAAGTAAGAATTTGGCAGTGCCTCCACCACGTTCAACATGAATATGCATTGGGGTATGGTCGTTTACATAAAAGAAAAAACGAAACCCATTAATCAATAGAACTGTTGGCATAAAAAAATCAAAAAAAAATCCTTACAAAGATAATCAAGTCTTGTGGCAAATTCAGTATGATAAGGAAGAAATAAACAACTATGGCACAGAGGTTCACATAGAATCACAGAGTTACACAGAGTTACAAGGTGAACTTTCTTCTTTGCCACCAAGGCACGAAGGCACAAAGCAGCACTAAGTTTTGATAAACTGGGATATAGCTTTTGTGATTCTTGGTGTCTTGGTGTCTTTGTGGCAAATGGTGAAACAGTTATGGCACAGAGTTACACAGAGAACCACAAAGAGCCACAAAGTTTTTAAGGTACAGGTGGCATATTATCGACTTATAGTTCAGTAAACCTACTTTGCGGTCTTTGCGTAAAACTTTGCGTTCTTAGCGGTTAAAAAAAGATCAACCACAAAATGCGTTGAGAATTGTTTTTTTCTTTGTGAAACTCTGTGTCTCCTTTGTGCCCCTTTGTGCAACAGTCAGGGACTCAATATTTCTATGGCACAGAGTTGCGCAGACATGGATCTCATTTAACGGCTATCAGTCCCCTCACTTTCATCAGTTCAAACAACAGGTCTGCAATTTGATCATCGTTCAGGCGCTGGTTATTCAGTCCCACATCAAAATGCATGTCGCAGAGGGTTTTCCCGCTGAAATCCATAAGTAGTTTCTCTCTTTTTGCATCCGAATCGATGATATATTCCTTTGCTGATTGCTCATCCAGGTCACGCAGTGAAGCAATATTCTTCACCCGCCAGTCGAGGGGTGCATGCAGCCGGCAATGGAGCCCGCCGGTCATGTCGTTGGTGATGGCCACCCCTGCCCTTCCCACAATCACCACATAGCCATCATGAGCAATATCACGGATGATCTCGCGCACCGATTTGCGGATGGCCTTATCGCTCTTATAATATTTCTCACTAAAAGCCTTCAGTATCTCATCCATCTGCGACGGAGTCACTGCATTAAAAACCGATTCGAGTCTGTGGTGATCAAGGTGGAGCTTGTCGGCAGCCATCCCGAGAATTTCCTTGCTGACCAATTTCCAATGCTGGTTCGAGACTGCATTAAGCCTCCTGATCAGCTTCTCCGCTATGCTTATGCTGTTGCATCCGGTCTCGCGCGAAATGGTCACAAAGGGTTTAACACCGGTATTGGGAATGGGGACTGCTCCGCTGAACCTTTGTTCAAAATAGTGTATCAGGTTGTTTGCCATGGCTATTTGGTTTGGTGGTATAAAGTTACGGAAACAAACATCAAAAATCAATTGCTTTGGGCAAAAAAATGTTGTATATTTATGGCAGCAAACCGAAACCGAAAGGAGGACGCCATGAAAACCGATTACAATTGTCCGCACTGCCATGCACAATTGCTGGTTAAAGACCATCTTATTCTTACTGCATTGCCCGATCACGGACCGGGAATATTGCTGCTGATGAACCCCGAAGCCGGAAACTACGAAACCATCTACCACAGTTCGTGCAGGGTTTACGAAGGACAGCATTTCGACTTCCGTTGCCCAGTTTGTCACCACGAACTCAGGTCAGAACTGCATAAAAATCTGGTAAAAGTGAACATGACCGACGAGCATGGCAAGCATTTCGAACTGCATTTTTCGTGCATTGCCGGACAAAAATGCACCTATAAGATTATGGGCAATGAGATCAGCAGCTACGGGAAAGATGCTTCAAAATGCCTCGATATGCTGGGTTTGATAGAAAAATCGTAAGCAATCAGGACATGTTTCTGAAAAATTCAAACAGCAGTCTGACTCCGACACCTGAGCCGCCGACACCGCGGTAACTGTCGCGTTTGTCGAGAAATGCCGGTCCGGCAATGTCGCAATGGATAAAGGGGTAATCTGTGAAATGTTCGAGAAACTTTCCGGCGGTGATTGCCCCTGCATCAGGTCCGCCAATATTTTTCAAGTCAGCAATTTCCGACTTTAGCATTTCGCGATATTCGTCCCACATCGGAAACTGAACCAGTCGTTCATACACACGTTCGCCGCAAACGGCCAGCGTATCAAACTCGTTTTGTGCGTTCACCTGCATGGCCACGATGCCCTGTGGCCCGATGGCCCTGGCTGCCGCACCGGTGAGTGTGGCAAAATTGATTACGAGCATGGGTTCGAACTTACGCGCATAGGCAAGGGCATCGGCAAGTATAAGCCTTCCTTCCGCATCGGTGTTAAGCACTTCAACCGTGGTGCCGTCAAACATGGTAATGACATCACCAGGCACATAGGCATTGCCATCAGGGCGGTTGTCGGTGGCCGGAACGAGTGCCATCACATACACAGGCAGGTTAGCTTCGGCTATGGCCGAAATTGCTGCGCCCACCAGTGCTCCGCCTGCCATGTCGCACTTCATGGTATCCATACCAGATGTAGGCTTCAGACTCATGCCACCGGTATCGTACACTACACCCTTACCCACCAGAATCACAGGACGACTGTTGACAGCGTTGGCCGGTTTCCATTCCAGAATAGTGAATGTGGGTGGATCGGGACTGCCCAGGTTTACCGACAACAAACCACCCATCTTGAGGGCCTCGATTTTCTTTTTGTTCAGCACTTCGGCTTTTCCGCCGGCCTCACGCATCCTGCTGCTCAGAGCTTCGGCCAGGCCCACTGCATTCAGCTTATTAACGGGTTCATTGACCAAATCGCGGGCAAAACAGGCGGCCCGAACAAGAATATTCAGTTTCAGCACCTCATCCTCATCTGCTTTCTGCGATTCCAAAACAATACTTCTCAGGCTATTGGCTTTGTCTTCGGCATCGTTTCTGTATTTCAGAAACTGATAACTACCCAGTGCCATGCCTTCGGCAACAGCAAGGCATTCGGGCCAAAAACCACCCGCATCCGTTATGGCTGTCTCGATGACACCAAGAGCATTAAGCTCCGCTGCTACTGCAGCTCCGTTTCTGCGGCAAGATTCAAGCCGTCTGGAAAAGGCATCTTCAGGCTTCACAAACAAAAGCGCAACAAAGCGGCCAATGCGCGACAACACAACTAAGTCTTTTTTTAACTTCCTCTGCTGAGCAACAAATGCTGTTTCGCTTTCAGAAAGTGTAAGGCCGGCAATTTCATCCGTATGGGCACAAAGATAGATTTGGTTTGAAATAGGTTGCTGCCCTTCGGCATAAATGGTAATGGATTGCATCGTTCAGGTAAATTAATAAAAACCAGCAACAAAAATAACAAACTTATTCGTAAAAGTGCATATCGCTGATGTAGCGGTAGACCTTTTCGGGGAGGAAGAACCTCATGTCGCGCCCGGTAGCAATACCATGGCGGATAAAACTCGAGGAAATTTCGATCCGGGGGGCTTGCACCATCTGCACTGAAGGGTGCCCGTCAAATTCAGTCGTACCGGCATGCTGACGCGGATACACCAGCAAGCGGTAGTTGGCCAGTATCTGGTCATAGTTTTTCCATTTCCTGAACGACTGCAACGAATCGGCTCCGCAGATGAGTGAAAAACTGTGGCCGGGATTTTTCTCACTCAGCCTTACTAGGGTGTCAATCGTAAAGGAAGGTTTTGGCATTCTGAATTCAATATCGCTCACCCTGAAGCCGGGATAATCGTCCACCGCTCGATACACCAGCTCGAGTCTGTGGTAGTCGGCCAGCAACGCGGTCTTCTCTTTCAGGGGATTATGCGGCGATACCACAAACCAAACCTCATTCAGATCGGTGAAGTGCAACATATAGGCTGCCAACATCATATGTCCTGAATGTATGGGGTTAAACGATCCAAAAAACAATCCTGCCCTTGTTTTCATGACAATCAGAACCTTATAATCACTTTTCCGGCCGACATATCACCGAGATAAGTCCGAATGCCTTTGACAAAATCTTCGGGGCTTACTATTGACTGTATCCTTGGGTGTGTTTCCTGCCCGGCAATCATACGGCTGATGGTTTCATAGGCTTCATTGACTTCGTCGGGTTCGCTCAGGGCTATCCAGTCGTTGAGGTTGAAACCCGTGATCATGGCATTTCGGAAAATGAGTTGCATGAAATCTATACCTGAAACCGCCCTGCCCGATAAGCCGCCATAAACCACCAACTCCTGGTCGGGGGGCATATTGTTCAGCATCTGCCCTGCCAGTTCGCCACCCACAGCATCAAAAGCAGTGGTGCAGCCTAACTCATGGGCCAAATCATTGAAATGCCTTTCCCAGTTCTCAGACGCTGTCGAAACCAGTCCGTCGAAACCTATCTCTGACAACCGCTGTAAGGTTTCTGTCTTACGTGTAATACCAATAGTTTTTATCCCTTGCTGCCTGCACAAAGCTACTACCCATGATGCCACCTGACTTCCGGCTGCATTGATGGCTATACATGCACTTTGTCGTTGAAGTGCAACCGAAACCAGTCCCCATGCAGTCAGTGGGTTAACGAATGAACCTGCAAGTTGCTCAGGTTTAAGATTGTCCGCAGCAAGGAGCACCTCGTGCAGTTCGGCCACAAAATAACCGCCCCAGGTGCCGTCTTTGTCCTGCTGGGTGAAACACACAACCCGTTTTCCGACCCAGTCGGCTGCGTTGAGGTCGCTGCCTACAGCTTCAACAACACCACAGCCTTCGAATCCCGGAACGCATGGAAGGCTCTTGACAATATTGTAGCCTCCCTGCAAAAAAGCAATATCAGACGGATTAAACTGAACAGCTTCCATGCGAATGAGCAATTGACTGCTACCAGGCAGAGGTTTTGTTTTTTCGGTCAGGCGCATACCCAGCATAGCCTTAATAAGATTGGTGTTGTATGCGGGCAGTTCAATGGCTCGGTATGTTTCACTCATCATATGTCTATTATTTTGTTTCCAGAAATCGATCCACCCGTTCGAGGATCGCTTTCTTTGCTTCTGTGAGATCGTCATTCATCACAACTGCATCAAATTGTGGCGCGAATTGCAATTCCCAGGCAGCTTTTTCCATTCTGTTGCTGATACTTTGTTCGGTGTCGGTGGCTCTGTTCCGAAGTCGTTGCTCCATCACATCCAGCGAAGGTGCCTTGATGAACAAGGCCAGTGCTCTGTTGCCGTAGTGTTTCTTAATATTCAACCCGCCAACCACATCCACATCAAACACAATCGTTTTGCCATGTTCCAGAGCTAGGTCAACCTGTTCGGTGAGTGTGCCGTAGAACCTTCCCGGATAGACTTCTTCCCACTCCAGAAACTCATTGCGGGCAATTCGTTCCCTGAATTCTTCTTCGGTCAGAAAAAAATAGTCAATCCCATGGGTTTCGTGTGCCCGTCGGGGTCTGCTGGTGGCCGAAACGGAGAAAACAAAGTCGCTGCGTTGCTCCATCAAATACTTAACGAGCGTTGTCTTTCCCGATCCGGAGGGTGCCGAAACGATAATCAGTTTAGCAGGCTTCATGCTACAGGATGTTGAAGAGCTGTTCTTTGATTTTTTCAAGTTCGTCTTTCATCTGGACCACCACCCGCTGGATATCGGCATCATTGGCTTTTGAACCCAAAGTGTTGATTTCCCGTCCAATTTCCTGTGAGATGAACCCCAGTTTTTTGCCTGCTCCCTCTTCCTTTAAAGTTTCGGTGAAATACATACAATGCTGTGCCAATCTGACCTGCTCCTCGGTGATGTCCATTTTTTCGAGATAATAGAGCAATTCCTGTTCAAATCTGTTGGTGTCAATTTTCTCTTTTTCAACAAACTCGGTGAGGTTCTTCATCAGGCGTTGCCGCACAGTTTCCTTGCGTTGCACTTCAAATGGAGCAACGAGTTCCTTTAGCGATAAAATTTGCGCCACTCGATTTTGTAAATCCTTTTGCAATGCTCTGCCCTCCTGAATCCGGAAGTGATCGAAACTTTTAAAGGCCTCATCAAGCAGGTTCAGAATCAATTGTTGCTCTTCCTCGCCGGTCTCCTTTGCCTCTCCGTTGAAGAAGCCCGGAAGTTTAACGATCAGCCCGAGCACATCAGCAGGAAGGGGAAGTTTAAGCTCTTTTGAAATATGAAGCAGTTGATCATGATATTGTCGTGCAAGTTCAATATCTATTCTGGTATTGCTTTTTTGTGATTCGTTTTCGATACTGACGGATACATCTGCTTTGCCTCTGATGATGTTGTTTGAAGCCCACAATCTGATGTCGTTGTCCAAATGCCGCCATTCGGAAGGCAGTCTGAGCGTCAGATCAAGTTGTTTACTGTTCAGGGCTTTTATTTCAACCACTATTTTTCTGCTGCCAGAGGAAGCCTCTGCTTTGCCAAAACCGGTCATTGATCGCAACATACGGGCAGTTTTTGGCAAATGTACAGGATTTCTCTCCACAAACACTCAGAACAGGAAGGCCAATGTATGAAACAGCATAAATTCCTTCGTGATGGAGCTATTCACTTCAGAGAAATTTTGTTGTAATATTGTGCTATGATACGATCCGGCATTATATTAATGATTGCAGTATGCTTTGCATGTCTCAATGCTGATTGCTATGCGGAGCAGCAAGATGAAGTGACCCTGATCGACAGTCTTTTTAAGGCAGCACAGCTGCAAAGTGGAAGCGACAAAGTTGAAACCCTGATTCAGCTTTCGGAAGCTTACCGTGCTGTTTCGTTCGACAAAAGTCTATTAACCGGCGAAGCAGCCATTGCTTTATCGGAAAACGAAGGATACCTGTCCCTGAAAGGAAAAACCCTGAAATCGCTTGGAGTAAGTGCTTTATATATGGGCGATTACGATCTTGCAGGGCAATATTTTGTCACAGGTCTCGAAGCGTTTTCAAAAGCAGATGACCGTAATGGCATAGCAGATTGTCTGCACAACCTCGCATTGGTCCACGAACTCACAGGTGATCCGGCAAAAGCAATGGACTTCTATAACCAATCATTGGAGATTGAAAGGGAACTTGGCGACGCTGACGGTCAGGCAACAACCATTCTGAATATTGGCAACTTGTATTACGAACAAGGCAATTTCGATCAGGCTTATGACCATTATTACATGGCGCTGTTAATCCGTGAGGATATCAAAGACACTCTTGGAAAGGCAGAAATCCTCAAAAACATGGCCATAGTTTACTGGCAATGGGACGAGGTGGACAAAGCGATAGCCAACCTGAATGAAGCAGGTGACATTTTTACAGGTTACGGGAACCAACAGGAACTTGCTTCGGTGTATCTCAATCTCGGTATGATTTATTCCGAGGAACTGCACGATGATGAAAAAGGCAAAAAATTCCTGACTACTTCTTTGGCCATGAAGCAGGAAACAGGCGACATTACAGGAACGGCGCGCATTATGGGTAACCTTGGCAACATTTATGTGCGCATGAATGACCTGGCTAAAGCCTTCGAATACTTTGAAAATGCATTGAAGATTTATGAAAACACCGGCCATGCAATGGGTCAGGTCGAAATATGGCTCTACAAAGGCAGGGCATGGCATCATTCAGGCGATAACAACAATGCAATACCTGCGCTTGAGCAATGCCTTAGCCTGTCAGATAAATTCAATATTACTCTGTTGCATGATGAGTGTTATCAGTTACTGATGAAAGCCTATGCCAGAACGGGTAACAAAGAAGCATTCAACAGGTATTTCAGCCTGTTTATGGATGGCTATGATTCAAGCATGAAACGCCTCAACAAAATGTCGATGCAGGAAGCCCAAAATGCCTACAAAATTGACAAACTGCTTCAGGAAATCAGCAGATTTGATCATGAAAACAAGGAATTAGCCGACCAGAAACTGTTCTATAAAATGACAATGTCGGCAGCTTTGGTTTTAATGGTGATTGCTTTTATCATCGTTATCTTAATGATGAAAAACAGAAAACGCTCAGTAAATACTACTGATATAGAAGATGATGAATAACTCCGGCAAATAAATTTCCAGTTATTAAATAATTGTCATACATTTGACTTGGATAACATCCTCCATTTCAGTTTCAAAAAAAATCAATATCTGATATGCTCCGAGCAGTAATTGTCGATGATGAATTCAATGCCAGGGAAGTGATCAGACTCATTATGGGAAAGCATATACCTGAAGTTGAAATTGTGGGCGAAGCCGATGGTATAGTTTCAGGTGAGGCGCTGATCCGTCAGCATAATCCCGATCTTGTACTGCTTGATATTCAGCTTACTGACGGCAATGGATTTGATTTGCTGCAACGGTTTGATGTGATCAATTTTCAAATCATATTTGTTACTGCCTTTGAAAAATATGCCATAAAAGCATTCAAGTTCAGTGCCCTTGAATACATACTGAAACCTGTAGATCCGGCAGATCTGGTGCAGGCTGTTAAAAAAGCAGTGAAGTCGGTAGAAAACAATGACATCAATCTCAAATTGAACGCGTTTTTCAATAACTTTCGTCAGATAAATACAGAAGCAAAAAAAATCATCCTCAGTTCAGCCGAAAATCTTTATCTGATTAACGTAAACGACATGATTCGTTGCCAGGCTGAGCATAATCAAACCAGGGTGTATATGGATAATCAAGAGGACTTTCTTGTGTCGAAACCCTTGGCTGAATTTGATGAATTGCTTGACGGATACCGGTTTGCAAGAATAAATAAAGATCATCTGATCAACCTCAGGCATGCCCTTCGCCTCGATCCCCGAGGCGAAGATTACATATTTATGTTTATGAGCGATAAGTCAATAGTGCCTGTTTCACCCAAAAAGGTTGAATGGCTGAAAGCGGAGATCACCAAAAAATAATTCCGGTCCCCATGCCTGTGATCCGCGAACCATATCATTTGTTTGCCGACCCCATAAGGTATTACAATGCCATGATCGACGATATTGAAGCGGCAGTGGACTATATTTTTATTGAAACATATCGTATTGGAAATGACGTTATTGGCACACGTTTCAAGGATGCATTGATCCGTAAAGCAAAAACAGGTGTTGAAATAAAAGTGCTTATAGATGCATGGGGAAGCAGTGGTGTGAATAATTCGTTTTTCGACGAGTTGATTCGCCTTGGTGGTGAAGTTCGTTTTTTCGAGAAGATTAAATTCAACAGCGATGTTTTCACCCGGGGACACAAACGAAACCACCGCAAACTACTGATCATTGACGATGAAATCACCTATATTGGTTCTTCCAATTTCACCGAATACAATTTAAACTGGCGTGAATCGGTGCTCCGGATCAAAAGTGAGCTTACACTGGCATTCAAAAAGGTATTCCGGCAGGATTGGAAAATCTATAACAAATATGTGTTTGCCAAGTCAAATTATCTTCGGCTGATCCGGCACGGTGGCTTTGAGATTGTCCGCGACATGCCATCTATCACCAAACAACGCATCATGCGTCGATACATTCATTTGATACGGAATGCCGTAACATCGGTCGTTGTTGTCACACCGTATTTTCTTCCGGGCTATATGCTGCGTAAAGCCATGGTTGAGGCGGTTCAGCGTGGCGTTGACGTTCAGGTAGTCATCCCGAAGCGTTCCGATGTTGGACTGGTTGATATTCTGCGCAACAAATATATGGGCCCGCTGCACCAGAGCGGCATCCGGTTCAAAATGTATCTTCCGCACAACCTCCACGCCAAGTTGATGCTCGTCGATAACAACGTGTTCTCCGTAGGGTCTTCTAACTTCGATTACCGGAGCTTTCGGTATATGTACGAAATAACCCTCATCGGAAATGAACCTGCGCTGACTGCTCAGGTGTCGGACCACATAACATTCACACTGGAGAATACCGAAGATTTCGACTATGCTGTGTGGGCGCGCCGCCCGCTTATCAACAAATTCTTCGAATGGCTGTTGCTCCCGGTCAGGCATTTGCTCTAATGGTTAATATTTTGGAAATTTCAGGTTAACCCTACTCCCTGTCAGCCAAATAATCCTATCTTTGCCACGATTTGTTAATAATTTCACAATTCAATTAATCCCCCCCTAGAAAGGAGTACATTTTATGAAAGAGCAGATGACCTCGAAACTGGCCATGGAGCTTGAAGACAAGTACGGTGCACATAATTATCACCCGCTTCCGGTGGTTCTGGCCAAAGGTCAGGGCGCCAAAGTTTGGGATGTAGAAGGCAAGGAATACTTTGATTTCCTTTCGGCCTATTCTGCCGTCAATCAGGGCCACTGTCACCCAAAAATTATCAATGCTTTGATCGATCAGGCCAAAACCCTCACACTGACATCACGCGCATTCTTCAATGATTCGCTCGGTGTGTATGAAAAATATATCACTGAGTTTTTTGGTTACGATAAGATATTGCCCATGAATACAGGTGCCGAAGGCGACGAAACAGCACTGAAACTTTGCCGTAAATGGGCTTATATGAAAAAAGGAATTGCCGAGAATCAGGCAAAGATCATTGTGTGCGAGCACAATTTCCACGGCCGCACCATCACCGTTATCAGCATGTCGACCGACCCAGATTCACGCGGTGGTTTTGGACCGTTCACACCAGGATTTATCACCATTCCCTACAACGATCTTGATGCACTGGCCGAAGCACTTAAAGATCCAAATGTGGCAGGTTTCCTCGTTGAACCCATTCAGGGTGAGGCTGGTGTTTATGTGCCCCAGGAGGGCTACCTGAAAAAAGCCTACGATATGTGTAAGGCTAAGAACGTGCTGTTCATTGCCGATGAAGTTCAAACCGGTATTGCACGCACAGGCAAGCTGCTGGCCTGCGACCATGAAGGCGTTAAGCCCGACATTCTGATCCTTGGCAAAGCATTATCGGGCGGGGTTTATCCTGTATCAGCCGTGTTGGCAGACGACGACATCATGTTGTGCATCAAACCGGGCGAACATGGTTCAACTTTTGGCGGTAATCCTGTAGCAGCCAAAGTAGCCATTGCAGCTCTGGAAGTTGTAAAAGAAGAAAATCTTGCCGACAAGGCTGAGTATCTTGGTCAGATTTTCCGAGAGGAAATGCGCAATATCAACAGTGATATGGTGGAATTGGTCAGGGGAAAAGGCCTGCTGAATGCCATTGTCATTAAACCCAAAAACGGCAAAACCGCATGGGATGTTTGTGTGAAAATGGCCGAAAATGGTTTGCTGGCCAAGCCTACTCACGGACACATTATCCGCTTTGCTCCGCCACTCGTCATTACCGAAGAGCAATTGAGGGAGGCTGTCGGAATTATCAAGGCATCAATCCTTTCTTTTAACTAAGAAAATGGTTACATAAAGAAACGGGCGGCCTTTTCAGGCCGCCCGTTTTAGTTTCCGTTCCTTCGCAAAGGAATCGGGTAAGTACAGTATTAGTGTTGGTTTAGATTGCTTGTTTAAAGTTGGATCCCACACGGTTCCAGTCAACCAGGTTCCAGAATGCCGATACATAATCAGGCCTTTTGTTTTGATATTTAAGATAATAAGCGTGTTCCCAAACGTCAAGACCCAGAATGGGCTGACCTTTGCATTCGGAAACATCCATCAATGGATTGTCCTGATTGGGAGTAGAACACACCTCGAGTTTGCCGCCGGGCAACACACACAGCCATGCCCAACCGCTGCCAAACCTTGTTTTGGCTGCATTGCTGAATTTTTCGCGAAAATCGGCAAAAGAACCAAAATCACGTGCAATAGCAGATGCCAGTTCGCCCTGTGGTTCTCCACCTCCCTGAGCCGACATGATATTCCAGAACAACTCATGATTATAGTGCCCGCCACCATTGTTGCGCACGGCAACCGGAAACTTGCTGATGTTGCGCAGGAGTTCGGTAAACTCCATTCCGGCCATGTCCGTATCTTTTACGGCTGCCTGCAGATTGTCGAAATATGCTTTGTGGTGCCTGCTGTGGTGGATTTCCATAGTCATGGCATCAATATGGGGTTCTAATGCATTGTAAGCATATGGAAGTCCCTGAAAAATAAGTTCACTGACTTTTGTCATATCATTTGATTTTAAAGGTGCAAAATTATAAATTATTTAGAATTGTTCTAAATAACATCACATAAGTTAAACAAAATTAACACTGAAAAGTTTGGCGGGTTTAGAACTCAACCACCAGTTTAAGATTTATCTGCCTGGGCGTAAGATAGTTGGGAACGGCATATTGTCGGTTTTCGATGTCCTTGACCCAAATGTAAGAGATGGTGTTGTTTATCTGCAGGAGGTTAAATACTTCAAGGCTGATCCAGCTATTCTTTATATGACGCAGCAGTGAATTGGGTCTGAGCACAGAGTGTTCGCCGACAAGTTGTTTGCTGAATCCGATATCCACCCTCCGGTAGGAAGGCATTCTGAGGGTTTGTGCACTTCGCTGCGCATTAGGAGGGCCAAACGGCAGGCTGGTACCAAACAATAATTTCAGGTGTACCCTGAAAGTCGGATAACCTGGGAAATAATCCTGAAAGAAAATACTGAAATTCAATAGTTGATCAGAAGGTCTGGGAATCATCCCGGGAAACAAACGCAGGGTGTCGGCTGCTTCATTGTTTATAAATACCCTGTTTCCTTCTTCGTCAACCCAGATATCTGTGAAGTCATCCTTGATATCTTCTTCTGTTTTCATGAGCGACAGGCTCATCCAGCTTTCCACCCCACTTACAAATTCACCGTTTACCTTCAGGTCGAGTCCGGTTGCATAACCTTTGGCCTGCTGGTCGGCGTAATATCTTATCCGCACATTATCAACCTCATAAGGCACAAGTTTGTTCAGAAACTTGTAATACAGCTCGCCGGTAAACACAAAAGGCCTGTTCCATGCCATGAAATTCAGGTCAGTACCGGCCACCAGATGAACCGATTGCTGCGAACGGCCTTCGGGATAAAGGCTGCCATCGAAGAGCCTGAGTTCGCGGTAGAAGGGCGGCTGATTATACACTCCCCCAGCCAACCTGAACGACATCTCACGTTCCCATAAAGGTTTGTAAGCAATACTTGCCCTCGGACTGATTTTGAATTCTTTGCCATAATCCCAGTAATTAGCCCGGATACCGGCAGTGACCACAAACTCATCACCCATTTTGTTGAAGATGTTCCAGGCCTGTTGTGCATAAGCGCTATAGGTGCCGATATTGATTTTGTTGTCGGCCTTCACTGATTGGCTCAATTCAAAATCAGGGCGTTCGGGTGACGGATTACCCGGTATCCAGGGTTTCAGCGGAAGGCTGTATCCCGCCGAATCAATCATTTCCCATTCGTGCACCCTGTCGTGTATGTTCTGGTGCTGAAACTTCAAACCCCATTTAGTGACCGACCCTCTGCCGATCAGCGTACCTTTATGCTCGATGTTGAATACCCGGGCATCAAAATAATTGCGCGCATGTTCGAGGAAACCGCCCACTCCCTGTGCCTGCACAACATTGCCAAACTGTTCGCTGCCCGGAGAAGTTTCTAGCCGGCCGATCCAGTATTGTCCGAGCACATCATAAGTTTCTGTTTCCACCGTGCTGAATGCCGAGGCAATAAGTTTCAGGTCGAGGTTTTTATCGGGCTTATGGCTCAAAGTAAAAGCACCCATACCGGTTTCGTAGCTGTCCACTTCCTGACCCTCGAAGAAGATATTGAGCCGGTAGGCTTCCTGAATGGTTCCAAAGTCGGTTTGCCGGCTTTCGGGAATGAGTGTGTACCTGTTCCGCGAATAATATCCCAGCATCGAAAGTTCCCATTTCGGATGCAGTCCGTAGGTGATCATGGTTTGAATATCGGAGAAGTTAGGGCGGTATGAACCCTGTGTCTCGAGTGCATTGAGCAGGTATGCTGTGGTTTTGTAGCGGGCACCGAGCAAATAGGTTAATCTTCTGTTCGACTGAGCGCCTTCCACATGCATCTCGGCCCCCAACAGGCTTGCCGTCACAGATCCTGCGGTTTCGGTTGGCCTCTTATAGGTAATGTCCAGTACAGAAGAAAGCTTGTCACCATATTCGGCGTTGAACCCTCCTGCTGAGAATAATATAGAAGAAACAAGTGCCGAATTAAGAAAACTCAGTCCTTCCTGCTGACCCGAGCGCACCAAAAAAGGTCTGTAAATTTCGATATCGTTGACATATACCAGATTCTCATCGAAGTTTCCACCCCTGACGGTATATTGCGAACTGAGTTCATTGTTGGAGGAAACTCCCGGCAATGTTTTGATCAGGTCTTCGATACCACCTCCCGAACTGGGTATTTGCATGGCTTGTCTGGGATTGAGCCGGGTAAGGCTGGTCGAACGCAGTTTCTCATCTCTTACTTCGAGTGAAGGGAGCATGGTGGCGGACTCAACGAGTATAACATTCAACTGGCGCCGTTCATCGGGTTTTAGTCTGAGCAAAAACTCCTGCTGTTCAAATCCGACAAATGAAACAGCAAGTCTGACAGGTATTTCGGCCGGCACCTTAATTTCAAAGCGACCCGATCTGTCCGTCGTAACTCCTCCCTGTGCACCAAGCAGAGCCACATGTGCCAGTTCCACAGCCCTGCTTCTCTGGTCGGTAACCGTACCCCACACCGTTGCCGTTTGGCCCACGCCACGGACAGGAAACAGCCCGAAGACCGTTGCAACCAATGTCAGCACAAAAAACCTCTTGAGCAAAAGCATATGTCAATAACTCGAAGGATTGTGTTTTATTTTATCACATTATAAAGGCAAAGCAACAAAAAAAGCCGCTGTGGTCAACAGCAGCTTTCCGGTATTTCTTACAAATATTTTTTAGCTCTTAAAGAGAAAACCCTGATCAGCAGCCTTTTGGATGGCATTGTATATACCTACCTTGTTAATAGTGCGCAGGCCTGCTGCAGATACCTTAAGGGTGATCCACTGATCCATTTCCGGAACGAAAAAACGTTTTACCTGAAGGTTAGGCTCAAACGTCCTGCGGGTTTTGCGGTTCGAGTGCGAAACATTGTTCCCTGTAATTACCTTTTTTCCTGTGATCTGGCAAATCTTCGACATGATAATAAGTTTTTAAAGCCCTGTTAAAAAGGGAGTGCAAAGTACGATCATTTTTTTGAATTGTGCAAGTCTGCAAGCAAAAAAGTACAAGAGATTGATCTGCAACGTTATTGTATTGACAATCAATCTGATTATCCGTCTTTACGTCTTATCTGTTTTTGTACATTCGGTCGTAATACTGCTGATATGTCCCGGAAGTAACTTCATCGAGCCAGTCTTGATTGTTCAGGTACCAATCAACGGTGAGTCTGATTCCCTCTTCAAATTGAAGTGAAGGAACCCAACCGAGTTCGCGTTGCAGTTTTGAGGAATCGATGGCATATCTGAGGTCGTGTCCGGCCCTGTCTTTCACATATGTAATCAGACTTTCGGATGTTCCCGCGGCATTTCCCAGTTTTTCATCCATAACAGCACACATGAGTTTTATCAGGTCAATATTTTTCCATTCGTTGTGACCACCTATGTTGTATGTTTCGCCGTCGTGGCCTTTGTGGAATATCACATCAATGGCACGTGCATGATCCACCACATAGAGCCAGTCGCGGACGTTTTCGCCTTTTCCATATACCGGCAGTGGTTTTTTATGACGTATATTATTGATGAATAAAGGTATCAGTTTTTCGGGGAATTGATTCGGACCATAGTTGTTCGAGCAATTCGAAATTACCACGGGCAGGTTGAATGTGTCGTGATAAGCCCGAACAAGGTGATCGCTGCTTGCTTTTGAAGCCGAATAGGGGCTGTGCGGGTCGTAGGGAGTTGTTTCGGTAAACATGCCTGTATCGCCCAGTGAGCCATACACTTCATCAGTTGAAATATGATAAAACCTCTTGCCTTCAAAATCATTCTGCCAATAATGACGGGCAGCATTCAGCAAGTTTACAGTTCCAACAATATTGGTCATGATAAACTCCATGGGGTTGGCAATGGAACGATCCACATGCGACTCGGCAGCAAGGTGAATAACACTGTCGAACTGGTATTTTTTGAACAGTTCCATGATATGTTCTCCTTCAACAATGTCGGCTTTCAGAAAATGATAATTGGGCAGGTTTTCAACATCTCTGAGGTTGGCCAGGTTTCCGGCGTAGGTTAGTTTATCGAGGTTATAGATATCGTGTTGCGGATACTTGTTTACAAAAAGCCGAACAACATGCGAGCCTATAAATCCTGCGCCTCCTGTGATTAAAATTCTTCTCATAATTTTGTGTTTTAACTGGATATCTTGGTTTGCAACAATTCCATGAACGCTATTTATGCTCATTGACGGCTCCTGTAAGCCTTTTCCCATTTCCAGGCCGATGCTGTCATTTCATCGAGTGATTTTAAGGCTTTCCATCCCAGTTCATTGTTTGAAAAAGCCGGGTTGGCCCAAACCTGTTCCACATCCCCAGCTCTGCGACCAACGATGCGGTAATTGAGTTTCTCTCCCGAAACCCTTTCGAACGAACGGATAACCTCCAACACCGAGTATCCGTTACCGGTACCCAGATTGAATACCTCGAAGGGTTTCTTCATTTGCTGTCCGATCATACGCTTTATGGCAACAACATGCGCCTGTGCGAGATCAACCACATGGATATAATCCCTGATCGCAGTACCGTCGGGCGTGTTATAATCATCGCCAAAAACACTCAGTTGCTGCCTGAGTCCGATGGCGGTCTGTGTGATAAAAGGCACCAGGTTATTTGGTACGCCAAGTGGCAACTCGCCGATCAGAGCTGAGTCGTGTGCACCAATAGGATTGAAATACCTCAATGCGATGGCATTCAGCTTTGATGAACGAATGGTGTCGGAAATAACTTCTTCGGAAATCTGTTTTGTGTTGCCATATGGTGATTCGGCCTTCTTTATAGGGGCCAGTTCCGAAACAGGCAACTCATCGGGTTGACCATACACCGTGCAGGAACTCGAAAACACAAGGTTGGGAATGTTGTTCAGCATCATGCCTTCAAGTATGTTCATCAACGATACCAGATTGTTGCGGTAATACATCAGAGGCTTTTCGACCGATTCGCCAACGGCTTTGTAGGCAGCAAAATGAATGATACCCTTCAGGTCGGCATGACGGCTAAAAAAATCTGCAGTGCGCTCACGGTCAACCAGATCGAATTGTTCAAACACCGGCCTGATGCCGGTGATGGCTTCAATGGAATCAATTACGCCTGCTTGTGAGTTAGAAAGATTATCAACGATAACTGTGGTGAATCCTTGTTGCTGCAATTCAACAACGGTGTGTGAGCCAATGTAGCCGGTACCACCTGTGACCAGTATTTTCATAATGCTGTTTTGATGTTCAAAAATAGGGAATTAAGTAGTAAAACATACAAATTTCCAAAATATGCTTTCTTTTATTTTCAAATGAATAAAAAGTCGTTTCCCTGACACAAAACTATCTCAGAAATAATCTGTTCAATGGAAACAGAACCAATAAGTAGCTGTTTCCATGAGTAATTAAACCAGTTTCCTAACCCTGTTGTTTTCGAGGATATATGTTTCGCCACTTTCAGGGCACATGGCTTTGTTGTCATCGCCAAAACGCAGTCTGTGACCGAATTCACTCATCCAGCCTGTTTGTCGGGCCGGGTTTCCGACCACGAGTGCATAAGCCGGTACTTCCTTAGTGACCACCGCACCGGCTCCGATGAATGCAAATTCGCCAATGTCGTGTCCGCAGACAATTGTAGCATTGGCTCCGATGCTGGCGCCTTTCCTCACAACAGTGCGCATATATTCACCCCTTCGGTTCACGCCGCTCCGTGGATTGATCACATTGGTAAACACCATTGACGGTCCAAGAAAAACATCGTCTTCACAAATAACACCTGTGTAGATGCTCACATTATTCTGAACCTTACAATTCTTACCCAGCACCACACCTGGCGAAACCACCACATTTTGTCCGATGTTGCAGCGTTCGCCAATAATACAGTTGCTCATAATATGGCTGAAATGCCAGATTTTCGTTCCTTCGCCGATCTGACAGCCGTCGTCAACAACAGCGGTTTCGTGCGCAAAATAATTTATGTCCTCGCTCATTATTTTTATATTATTCCGGTTCACTATTCAGGCTGCAAAATACTGATTTATTCGTCAGCAGGTTTTTATATGCTGAAAATCATTTTGAAAATACACAAAAAAAACCCGGCATAAGGTCATATCCGGGTTGATTATCAATATATTATATCCGAAAAACATTTGACTTTCCGGATAAATTCCCAAGGCTGATTATTGATTCTGCACAAATTCAAGCACCGAGGAAGCTACGTATTCAAGGGTTTCATCGTCAAACTCGGTGTGGATGGGCAGCGAAATAACTGTCTTACTGAGGTTTTCCGTAACCGGAAAATCGCCTCTTTTATAGCGGGGATCGATGTAGGCCTTTTGCAGGTGCAGCGGCACCGGATAATATATGGCACTCGAGATGCCTTTCGACTGGAGGTGATCCATGAGTTTCTGCCGGTTGATGCAGTGCGTTACCAGAGTATATTGGTGGAATACATGTGTGGTGAACGGAGCCGTAACAGGCGTTTTCAGTTTGTCGCTTTTGGCAAACTCCCTATTGTAGAAATTGGCAGCATATCTGCGTGCTTCAGCATACTCATCCAGGTGTCTGAGTTTTATATCAAGTATAGCAGCCTGAATGCTGTCGAGTCTTGAATTCACACCTACATAGTCGTGATAATACCTAACCGCCATTCCGTGGTTGACTACTACCCTTAACTGGGCAGCGAGCTCGTCATCGTTGGTGAATATCGCCCCGCCGTCACCATAACAACCCAGGTTTTTCGAGGGGAAAAAGCTCGTGCAGCCGATATGGCCAATAGTTCCTGCTTTGCGCACACTTCCGTCCTTTGAGGTGTAATCAGCACCAATGGCCTGGGCATTGTCCTCAATAACAAAAAGATTGTGTTTGCCGGCTATTTCCATAATGGCATCCATGTCGGCAATCTGACCAAAAAGATGCACTGGCACAATTGCTTTTGTCCGCGGCGTAATGGCTCTTTCAATGGCCTCCGGATCGATATTGAAGGTCTCGGGATCAACATCCACCAGTACCGGAGTGAGCCTGAGCAAAGCAATCACTTCGGCCGTTGCAATGAAAGTGAAAGATGTTGTTATGACTTCGTCGCCCGGCTGAAGGTTCAGCGCCATCATGGCTACCTGAAGCGCATCAGTACCGTTGGCACAAGGAATCACATGTTTGATGCCAAGATATTTCTCGAGACTTGTCTGAAACTGCTTCACAGCCGGTCCGTTGATAAAACTGGCATTGGAAAGAATCTCGGAAATCGCGCTGTCAACTTCGGGTTTAATCTTTTTGTATTGGCCGACGAGGTCAACCATGGGGACTTGCTTCATCATTAATGGATTTATAAAATTTGCCGCAAAAGTATTGATAATAATTTCACAATATCAAATTCTACAATCAAATAAGCGCTGGCTTCATCTGAATTTTCAGATATAACTACAGGTATATTGGCAGACTGTTTACCTTTGCAGCAAACGAACCGCTATGTCAGTTAAAAGGTTTCTGCTTCTGTTTATTGTAGCTTTTGTGCAGCAACTTCAGGCTCAGCGGAGCATTTCGGACAGCACCGTGTCCACATTTATGTTTCATGCTGCCTATTCTTTACAGTTTCCATCCGGAGATTTGACTCAATATTTTGGCGTTAATTCTACAATTGGCGGCGGCATTATGTATAAGTCGGACAAAAACTGGATCAATGGCATAGCCGGCAGTTACCTTTTCGGTGATCAGGTGAAGAACAGGGCCGAACTGTTGTCAATGATCAGTACGAGTGAAGGTGAGGTTATTGACGGCGACGGCCTAAATACCAGTCTGGCTCTGTTCGAACGTGGGTTTCACCTCAGATATACCACCGGAAAACTTTTTCCGGCCTTTGGACCCAATCCCAACTCTGGCTTTATCGTGATGGCCAGCATCGGTTATCTCGCCCACCACATCCGCATTGAAACACAGTTTGGGTCTGCCCCTCAGCTTCAGGGTGATTACGCAAAAGGTTACGATAAACTCCGCGGTGGTTTAGCATTGGGTGCCGAGGCAGGGTACATGATTATGAGCAATTCAAGAATCCTCAATTTCAGTGCTGCGTTCGAAGTCGTACATGCCCGGACGAAAAGCCTTCGCGACTATGATTTCAGCATCAGGGCAAAGGATAACAACCGCTACAGCGATACGTATTTCGGCATCAGACTGAACTGGTATATACCCACCTATCAGCGAAGTCCGCAGAAATTTTATTATTACTGATATTCATGCGACTGATTTATAACCTGTTCATCCGATTGTATGGCCTGGGAGCTATGTTGTCGGCAAGGTTCAATCCCAAGGCGGCACAATGGGTTTCGGGCCGACAAAATCAGGCCGGCTATTTGCGTCAGGCGGCAAACAGATCGGATAACTGGCTGTGGTTTCATGCTTCATCACTGGGCGAATTTGAACAAGGCCGTCCGCTGATCGAAGCCGTCAAACAACAACATCCCGAATATCAGGTTTTATTGACTTTCTTCTCTCCTTCGGGTTTTGAAGTCCGTAAAAACTATGAACACGCCGATTGTGTAGCCTACCTTCCTGCCGACACCCCTGCCCATGCACGTGCTTTTGTTCAGCAGTTCAGGCCAAAAGCAGCCTTTTTTATCAAATATGAATTTTGGTTCAACTATATAAAAGTGCTGCACGACGAGGGAATACCCTTGTACTTCATTTCGGCCCGGTTCAGACCATCTCAGCACTTTTTCAGTTTCTACGGTTTCTGGTTCAGGAAGCAACTTGGAAGGATAACTCATTTTTTTGTTCAGGATAAAGAATCAACACAACTGCTGCACAACAATGGCATCACTCAGGCAACTGAGACAGGCGATACACGTTTTGACAGAGTAGCGAAGCTGGCCACGACCGCCCGTCATTTTCCTGATATTGTTCAGTTTAAGGGAAACCGAAAACTCATCATCGCAGGAAGCACCTGGCCGCCCGATGAGCAGTTACTCTCGTCTCTGCTTATCGAACTCACCGAAAACTGGGCAATGATTCTTGCACCGCATGATGTTGGTGCAGCACATTTATCAGAATTGTCCAGATCAATACCTGTACAACATCAGTTCTACAGCCGCTTCGATCCCGAACAGCCATGCAAAGTCCTGATAATTGACAGCATAGGAATATTATCCCAACTGTACCAATATGCCGCCTTTGTTTATATCGGCGGCGGCTTTGGACAATCCATCCACAACATACAGGAACCCGTGACTTTTGGATGTCCGGTTATTTTCGGACCGAAATACCAAAAATTTTCAGAAGCTGTTGATTTGATCAGGCTTGGAGGGGCTTTTGCGGTGCACAATGAGACAGAATTGATTCATACAGCGAAAAAACTGATGCGCGATGAAACGTATCGTAAAACATGCTCATCTGTTTGTAAAAATTATGTTTCCGCTCAGACAGGAGCCACTGAAAAAATTATGGGCTACTTACGGAACAACCTGTTTATCTGACATTAAGCCTGCTTCGTTAAAAAGCTGATTCTAGCTATTTTTTGCAGCACAAAACCTTCCGATTCTCTCACAGATCATATCCACAATCGTGAGCGGCAGTTCATAAAAGAAAGGCAGCCTGAGCAGTGTTGCAGCAAATCTGTCAGCGTTCGGTAAAGCCCTGCCATCATGCAAAGGGGTAAAAAACTTGCTTCTGTGCAGCGGCAGATAATGAAAAACAGACTGCACCATGTTGGCATTCAAATAGTCTATCATCTCATTGCGTCCCTGCTCATCAGGCATCAGCAGATAAAACATGTGGCCATTATTCACAGCATAATCAGGTATGCGGGGCAGTTCAAAAAAACCCTGATCGGCAAGCGGTTTCAGGTTGTGATAGTAGCGGTTCCAGATCTCGATGCGCTTTTTTTGTATTTCATCTGCCTGCTGCATCTGCCCGTATAGCACTCCGGCTGTTATATCTGAAGGCAGAAATGAAGACCCGATATCTACCCAACCGTATTTGTCGGTTTCCCCACGGAAAAATGCTGCCCTGTCGGTCCCTTTCTCCCAGATGATTTCAGCCCTGCGGATGTATTTCGGATCGTTTATGGCGAGCATTCCTCCTTCCCCGGTACTGATGTTTTTGGTTTCGTGAAACGAAAACATGCCGAAATGCCCGATACTTCCGAGCGGTTTTCCTTTATACGTCGATTCTATGGCATGAGCGGCATCCTCAATGACTACAAGTTCATGCTTTGCCGCCAGATGCATTACCGCATCCATGTCAACGGCCACTCCTGCATAATGCACCACTACTATGGCTTTTGTTGCAGGCGTAATCAGGGCTTCCATAGCATCCACATCAATGTTCGGGTGAGCGGCAGTGGAATCGGCAAACCTGATGGAGGCGCCCCGAAGCAGAAACGGATTGGCCGTGGAAACAAAAGTAAAACTGGGCATAATCACCTCATCACCCGGTTTGAAGCCGATGAGCAGACATGCCATTTCAAATGCATCAGTACAGGAAGTGGTCAGAAAACACTTCTTTATCCCATAGCGCTCCTCAAACAAACTGTGGCACTTGCGTGTATAGGGCCCGTTTCCGGATATATGTCCGGAATAGGCAGCATTAACGATATGTTGTATTTCGTGCCCTGCAAACCAGGGTTTGTTGAAAGGAATTTTCATCGTATCTGAAACAATATAAGTTTGCGAAAGTACATTTTTTCATAAAAAACTCACATAAACCTGTATGATTGGATGGAATATAATGGTTGGAAATACGGTTTGCGTAATTAAGGTATCTTTGCCGGCCACAACAAAATCAACTACACGTGCATATCATGAACGAGCATAATTTACATAACAACACCTACGATTTCCTGACACACCATCCTGATCCGCTGCTCAGAAATGTTGCAAGCATGGTAGATGTAATTATGTCCAGAGCAGCGGAAACCCCTGATCATGTGGTGTTCAGGTTTTTGCCTGAAGGTACTGACGAAGGTGAATCACTCAGTTTCAGCCAGCTCGATGTCATGGCTCGCCGTGTCGCCGTCAGTTTGCAGCAGACAGGTCAAAAAGGCGACAGGGTTGTTCTTTTCTTTCCACCGGGAATTCCATACATTGTGTCATTATTTGCGTGTTTCTACGCAGGTATGGTAGCTGTTCCGGCCTATCCGCCCCGACGCAACCGATCCTCCTATCGTGTTTTCAGTATTGTTGAGAATGCAGGGGTTTCGGTCTGCCTCACCACGCAGCAGGTGCTCAGGGACATAGAGCGAAATTTTGCTTCAGATTTCGCATCCCGTACAATCAATTGGATTTGTTACGAAGATGCTGTTAAAAGTGAACCGTCAACCTGGATCGACCCTTACATCAACGGACAGGAACTCGCACTGCTGCAATACACCTCGGGCTCGACCGGTGAACCCAAAGGAGTCATGATCACCCATTATCAGATTCTCTACAACTCTGAATACATCAGGCAGTCCTTTGGTTTCAGCAAACAAACCATTGGCATGAACTGGCTACCCATATACCACGACATGGGTTTGATCGGAACGATCATGCAGGCACCTTACATTGGAGCACTCAGTATCACCATGCCACCGGTCGCGTTTCTGCAGGATCCGCTCAAATGGCTGAAAGCCATAACAAAATACAAGGTTACCACCGCCGGCGGACCCAACTTCGGCTTCGATCATTGCATCAACAAAGTTCCTGAAGCTGAGATTGAACAACTCGACCTGAGCAGTATGGAAACATTTTTTTGCGGAGCAGAGCCGGTACGGGCCAAAACCATGCAGGATTTTGCATCCTTTTTTGCAGCAGCAGGTGCCAGACCCGAGCAGTTATACCCCTGCTACGGTATGGCCGAAACAGTGTTGATCGTGACAGGAGGAAACAAACTCAGTCCGTTGCGCTTTGTTACCATCAACAGTAAATCCCTGGCGCAGGGTAAGATCGAAAAAGTGGATGAACACCATCCCGATGCCGTCACACTTACCGGATGCGGCCACACCTGGCTCGACACAATAGTAAGGATAGTTCACCCCGAAACCTATGAAGCTGTGCCTGATCATCAAACAGGCGAAATCTGGATCAGCGGAAGCGGTGTAACTCAGGGATACTGGGGCAGACCAGAAGAAAACCTCCGCACCTTCGGCGCGCAGATCAAAGGCGAAGGAACGGTGAAATATTTCAGATCGGGCGATCTGGGATTTCTTGATGGAAACGAACTTTATATCACCGGCCGCATCAAGGATCTGCTTATCTTCCGGGGTGTTAACTTCTACCCAACCGATATTGAGTTTGCTGTACAAGAAGCCCATCCGGCCCTGAGAAAAAATGCCGGTGCAGCCTTTCCGGTTCTCGTTAGAGGCGAAGAACAACTTGTCATAGCTCAGGAAGTGGAACGAAGCAGTATGCATAACCTGCCTGAATCAGAGATATTTTCTGCCATCCGACAGACTATTGCCGAAGAATTCGAACTTTCGGTGTATGCCATTGTGCTGCTCAGACCGGGCAGCGTACCATTGACTTCATCAGGGAAGATTCAGCGCAGGGTGGCCAAATATGGCTACCTTACAGGCGAACTTCAATTCATTGCCATTTGGGAAAAGGAAAGTAGGATTGAAAACATCAACGTGCCGGCCGAAACCATCACACGCGAAAACCTCGAAGCATGGCTAGTGCAATGGGTCAACCAAAAACTTCATATACCAAAAGAGGAGATCGATGTGGACAAACCTATCACTTCTTTCGGGCTCGACAGCCTCGCTGCGGTGAGTCTGGAAAGTGAAATCAGCGCGCACTTCGGCTACATTTGGCACATAAGCCTGTTTATGGCAGACACAACCATCAGGCAACTGGCAATTGACGGCGTTGCCATATACGAACAGGAAAGCCAAACAAAAGAATAAAATCAGTGTTTCGGACTGTGTAGGAGTGTGAAAACAGACATTCTGGCAGGCACTAATCTTTAGGTTCATTTTATCCGGCACATGAATTCTTCTTTTGAATATCTTGCTCTATCTAAGCTGTTCTGATTTGTTTCTTATCATCCAAACACCAGACTTTCTCTGCCAATGATGTCAGAATAGAAGACCCTCCAGTCAGTTTCCATTTATCCTGGCCAAAAAACCGCCGGTAACATTAAACTTTGTTTGCCAAATGGTTGTTTAGGCATTGAATTTGTGGTAAATTTATCATCAAATGATGGCTATGAAAGACCTGAATGAATTGCGTGCACTGATTAGTCTGGTAGATGAACCGGATGTAGTGATGTATGCACAGGTTTCGAGGCGCATCATCGACTATGGTGTTGAGGCACTTCCTGAGCTCGAAGCAGCATGGGAAAATACCCTCGACGATTTCCTCCAGCAGCGACTTATCAGCATTATTCACAACATTCAGCAGGAACACCTCTATTCGGAACTAAGCAATTGGGGTAAATTTGGCAACAACGACCTGCTCAAAGGATTTATGCTGGTTACCCGATTCCAGTATCCCGACCTTGACCTGGAAAAAGTTACCCGCGAAGTGGGAAGAATCGCACAGGAAGTTTGGCTCGAACTCAACAACAACCTCACAGCTCTCGAAAAGGTGAAGGTGGTCAACCATGTGTTGTTTGATATCAACAAATTCGGAGGCAACACCAGCAACATTCATTCATCGGAAAATTTTTACCTGAAAAACCTTCTCGACAACCGCAAAGGCAATTCGCTTTCGCTGGGAATGCTTTATGTGATGATCGCACAAAGTCTCAAAATACCCGTGTATGGTGTTGATCTTCCGAAGCATTTTATTCTTGCTTACGTGGATGAGCACCACCACGAACCCGAAGAAGAAGTTCTGTTCTATCTGAATCCTTTCAACAAAGGAGCCGTGTTTACGCGTAACGAAATCAACCTGTACATCAAACAGATGAACCTTGAACCTAGTGAAAGCTACTTTAAACCCTGCACCAACCTCACCATGATCCGCCGAATGGTCAACGGACTTATCGATGCCTACAATTCACAAAACAATACTGAAAAAGCCGCCGAACTGCAGCATCTGCTCACCAGTCTGGATTTCTGAAAGTAACACGTCTGAACTCCTGAAACCCTTCATACAAACAATCATTTCATTGATAACTTAATGCAATTCAGGTTCTGCGGAAAAACCTGATGATGTCTACATTAAAAGTGATGATAGAAGGTTAATCGAAACAGGAACCGAGGTTAATGTAAATCATGTTTTACCGCAAAGGCCGCAAAGAAAGACCGTAAAGGCCGCAAAGGTCAACTGCCTTCCAATATGCTGACTATATTGATGTTATCTCCGTGTCCTCTGCGGTTAATATCTCCGCGTCCTTTGCGGTTAAAACCAAAACGTTTGTTTCACACAGTTTGAAATCGTATTCTTACAACAATTCAAACTTATGAAGCGAATGGAAGTGAACTTTCTCGTAAAAATTGCCGAAATCAATTATCAAAAGGTATTACTGAAATGCTTAAATGCTTTCAGCATATCCTTTATAAATCTGCAGGCAGAACAGTAAAAAAATGTACTTAAACAAGCATTTTTATATAAAAAATGTCTGTTTCTGTTGACTATACCACAAATGCAATATCTTTGAAGTGCTTTTTTGAATTGTTTACCTGGTATGCTCCTTTTATTCGAATCCCTGTTCGGGATTTCAGCTGTAGTCTGGATACTGATTGCATTCGCATTCAGCATCATATTGGTGGTTGCCATTGTGCTTATCCACCGGCACAACAACCGGATCAGGTTTGTGCAACTTGAGCAAAAAATCTATGAACATGCTGATACGGTTCACAAACAGTTGGAATATAAAGTATTCCGCTTGCAGAAAGTCATTGAGGAAATGTCAACACATGCGCCTCTGCCACCTACATTAAAAACTGAGGATGTAACGCTCGATCAACAATCGCAAACCGGAGCAAGCAAGGCAGATGCTACTGTTCCTGCAAAGCTGGCCGACGAACTTGAATCCATCATCTTCAGGGTGAATAAGTTAAATGAAGATGTTAAGGCTGCACAGGCACATCAGGAAGCCTTTAAAAAAGGAGTGCACATGCTGCTGGCCGAGCTCACCGAACGCATCAATAGCAACGAAAAGCATTTAAACAGGTTTATCAACCTGCTCGACGAACTGGCTTCGGAACACGGGTTGGAACTTATGGATGCAGAAGAAAACGTCGAAGAAGCAACTGAAAAAAAAGTTATTAAATCAATTACTGAATATTCCATCCCTGAACCGGTACATTTTATTGTTGAAACACCGGTTCTGGCCGACAATGAAGTTGTTGCAGAACCTCAGCCCGATGTTGATGAGGATGAATTACAGAAACATGAAGAATACAATAAAGGTGCAACAGATGGTTCAGAACTGCCAGCAACTTATCCGGACTCCTTGATTCCCGAAACAGAAACCGAAGATGTTCTGAGCGATTCAACAACAGAAGAAAATACAGAATCTCAAAGCATAACAGCAGATAACTTCACTGCAGATTCAGCAGAAACCGAAGATACCTCACCGGTTGAGGAAGAACATGAGGGCGAAAAAACCATACCATCTGAACCAGAAACTGTTGCTGAAACAACACCTGTTACTGAACATGAAAAAGATACTTCCATTGTGCCTTCGGAAGACATGAACCTGGAAACAGCTGGTGAAACAACGGAGCCGGTAACTGTTGATGCAGCCATTGAAGTTGCAGGTAATGAGCCCGATAAAACCGCAGAACCGATTCTGGAGCAGGTTAGGGAACAAAAAGAAGTAACTGTTGAAGAAACGCATGAAACTTTGGTATTAAAGGCTGTTGAAACCTCTGCAACTGTTGAAGCAATCAGCTACACCGGTTCGGTTGAAGAAGGTGTGTACTACTTCGAAAAGCCGGAAACCGGAGGCTTTTTCAATCCTGAAGATGCCGGATCGCTGCGAAGCAACAAATCACTATATAAAATCATTGTTGACCCCGTTTCGGGTGATATGGCAAGTTGTGTGCTGCTCACCGACAATACCGCATGTACTTCGCTGGCCATCGAAAATATGGATGAACTGCTCAGACCTGTATGCGACATCCAAAGCCTGAAAGGAACCGGCAGCAGGCTCACCCTGTTGCAAAAAGGCGTGCTGCACAAACAAGAACAAGGCTGGCAGATCAGGCCCGACAACAGGCTAAAGGTGTTGCTTTTCTGAAGCTGACCCGATTTCCATTGAAATTTCTTTTCTCATTTCAGGGACAATCACTGACCCTGATAATCAATACTTTGCCGAAACAATCTTAAAAATTCATCAATTCATAAAAAATTAATATAAAATCTCTTGACAAACGATTGGGTTATGTAGTATCTTTGTGATATCAATTTAATATCAAAATGGAAAAGAATTTACAAGAGAAATTTATCCGCCCGATGTCGGGGTACATTATGCTGGCGGTTTTACTGGTTGTAACAGGTCTGTTTGCATACGTTGCAATTACTTTCAACGACCATCGCTTAACCTGGTTGCTGGTAACAGCTATTGTAGTTTTTGCTGTTGTCCTGGTATTTACGGCCGGATTTCTGGTTATCAATCCGAACGAATCGGCAGTGTTGGTTTTGTTCGGAGACTACAAAGGAACGGTACGTCAGAACGGATTCTTCTGGGTGAATCCATTTCTGGTGAAGAAGAAAATCTCGCTGCGTGCCCGCAACCTCAATTCGGAGCCGATCAAGGTAAATGACAAGATCGGCAACCCGATCATGATTGGGATTGTGCTGGTGTGGAAGGTTCGCGACACATTCAGGGCAGCCTTTGAAGTGGATGATTATGTGAATTATGTTGAGATCCAGAGCGAAGCAGCCATACGTAAACTGGCCGGTCATTATCCTTACGACAACTTCGATGACGAGCAAACCGAAATCACCCTGAGGGCTGGTGGCGAAGAGGTAAATCAGGCACTTGAAGCCGAACTTTCGGAACGGTTGCAAATGGCTGGAATTGAAGTTATCGAAGCACGTATCAGCTACCTGGCTTACTCGTCTGAGATTGCCAATGCGATGCTCAGAAGGCAACAGGCCACAGCTATCATTGCCGCAAGGGTCAAAATTGTGGAAGGAGCTGTCAGCATGGTTGAAATGGCTCTGGAACAACTTTCTGAGAAAAAACTGGTTGATCTGGACGAAGAAAAGAAAGCAGCCATGGTGAGCAACCTTATGGTGGTTTTATGTTCTGACAAGGACGCAAGTCCGGTAATCAACACCGGAACCCTGCACCAATAATTACAACTGCCATGAAAGTGTTTCAGAAAGACAAAAAAACAATCCTGTTCACTGAAGGCAATGTTGAAGTGGCCAGCCTGATTTACGACTCGCGCTGGTCAGAAAAGGCAGGAATCAGTCTGGCCGATGGCAACCAATACCGGATTGAAACTCTTGGTTTTTGGAAATCAGGTTTTGAAGTCAGAAAAGGAACAAAATCAATCGTAAGTCTGAGTACTACCTGGACCGGCAATGTTGTGCTGGAAACACTGGAAACCGGTAATAAAGCAACCTACACTTTTCGGAAAAAAAGTGTCTGGAAAGACCACTATGAACTGGCCGACAAAGACAAATTTGTTTTGGGTAGCATCGTTTCGCGCTTCAGGTGGAGATCGTTCTCAACCGATTATGAACTTACATTCAGCCCCAGGTTAAAAGCACAAGGACAGCATCTTCTTTTGACGGTGCTTATGGTATTCATGCTTCGAACGATGATGAGTCGGAACAACTACGTAATGATTCCTGCATAGAAACATATTCATAAATAATTCCCTCAAACGATGCCTCAGAAAAAATCCTTTGCACTCCGAATTGATCCTTCGCTTCTGGAAGCCGTTGAGAAATGGGCTGCGGATGATTTCCGCAGCACCAACGGCCAGTTGGAATGGATCATCAGCCGTGCATTGAAAGAGGCAAAACGCTTGAAAAAAGATAATGAGTCAGGCGGGCAGAAAGAAAAAGAAGATTAACAGGCAGGAGTAAGTTTGTGATGATGGTTAAAAAGATTTTTTTCTAATGGAATCGTAATTGCTGAACACGTAATCTCCTATTACTGGCGCGAATTTGCAAATCAGCAAAATCATCTCACGAGGCGAAGCCGGGTAACTTAGCGAAGCGATCTCTCATGAGGCAAAGCCGAATAACTTAGCAAAGCGATCTCACGAGGCGAAGCCGGGTAATCCGTGCCTGCTTCTTTCACTTAAAGAAATCGTTCGTGTGGCAATCAGGTTTGCAGGGTTCACACAAATCGCTCAGATACTATTTCTGGTATGATGCCAGAAAATCATTTATGTTCTTCTCGATACGGCCCAGCACATCATCTGCATTTGCCCGCACAAACGTTTCGCCCGTTACTTGTTCAAAAAGCTCAATATAACGTTCGGATACACTGTGGACGAATGCATCAGTCATTTCGGGAACCTGCTGCCCCTCTTTTCCCTGAAATCCGTTGTCCATGAGCCATTCGCGCACAAACTCTTTTGAGAGCTGTTTTTGTTGTTCGCCCTTCGCAAAGCGTTCCTCATACTCATCGGCATAAAAATAACGGGACGAGTCAGGGGTGTGTATTTCATCAATCAGGTAAATGGTGTCGCCAACCTTCCCAAACTCATACTTGGTATCCACGAGTATCAGTCCGTGCTCAGCGGCAATCCGGCTTCCCCTTTCGAACAGTTGCAGGGTATATTGTTCGAGCAAGGCATAATCCTGTTCCGACACAAGCCCGCTGCTGATGATTTCTTCGCGCGTAATATCTTCATCATGCCCTGTCTCGGCCTTTGTTGTAGGGGTAATGATCGGCTCCGGGAAGCGCTGGTGTTCTTTCATGCCGTCGGGAACGGGTACGCCACAGATGCTGCGAGCACCGCTTTTGTAGGTACGCCATGAACTTCCGGTAAGGAATCCGCGAATAATCATCTCCACCGGAAAAGGCTTGCAATAATGCCCAATGGTTACCATAGGATCGGGGCTGGCGAGTTTCCAGTTGGGTACTATATCGCTTGTCGCATCCAGGAATTTAGATGCTATCTGATTGAGCACCTGACCCTTGTAGGGTATTCCTTTAGGCAGGACAACATCAAATGCCGAAATACGGTCGGAAGCCACCATAATCAGCAGGCTGTCGTTAATGTTATACACATCGCGTACTTTCCCTTTGTACACACTTTTTAGGCCAGGGAAACTGAAATCGGTTCTTACAATGGCATGGGTCATGATGATTGGGATTGGGGTTCGTTATTTGATTCGGGTTTAATTCGTTCCTGTTCTTTCTTGTATGCCTGAATGATCCTGGTTACCAATTTATGACGGACTACGTCCCTTTCGTCAAGATAGATAAAATCAATCCCTTCGATATCTTTGAGCACCTCGCGTGCCTGCAGCAGGCCCGAGGGCTGCCGGGCAGGCAGGTCAATCTGGGTAATGTCGCCCGTGATGATGAATTTTGCAGATTTTCCCATACGTGTGAGGAACATTTTCAGCTGGCTGCGGGTGGCATTCTGAGCTTCATCAAGGATGGCAAATGCCTGATCAAGGGTGCGACCGCGCATAAATGCAAGCGGGGCTACTTCGATGGTTCCGTCTTCGAGATAACCGAGCAGTTTCTGTGTCGGAAGCATGTCCCTTAAGGCATCGTAGAGGGGTTGAAGGTAAGGATCAAGTTTCTCTTTCATGTCGCCGGGCAGAAAGCCGAGATTCTCGCCGGCTTCAACAGCCGGACGGGTAAGTATGATTCGCTTCACCTCGCGGTTTTTTAGAGCCCGTACCGCCAGAGCAACCGCAGTATAGGTTTTGCCTGTTCCGGCAGGCCCAATGGCAAAAATCATGTCGTTGGCTGAAATGCTGCTGACCATTGCTTTCTGATTGGCCGTGATGGCCCTTACCGAATGTCCGCCCGGGCCATACACAAGCACATCGGCCTCGGCTTTGCTGATGGGGGTATCACGATCATTGTCAGGCGACAATATCTGGTTGATAATGCTGTCCGTAATTTTTCCAAACCGTTCGCAATGCACCATGATCAACTCGAACCTGCGCACGAAAAAGTCCACTTCTTCTTTCTCTCCCGTAACTTTCAGGAAATTACCCCGTGCAATCAGTTTGAGTTTCGGAAACAGCGATTTTATATGTTCGAGGTACAGGTCGTTGGGTCCGTAGATATCCAGCGGGCTTACCTGGTCAATCTGTATGATTTGTTCACTCATAAAAATTCATTGCTTTCGCTGCAATACGAATAATTGGCAAATTTCTTTCTGTTGGTCAACCAACTTCGATGCGATTTCGTAATTTTGACCGGACAAAAATAAGTGAATTTTTTGGGTAAAAGAAAGCTGATTACTAGGCAAACCGAATTCCCCAAAAACAGAACTTGTTGATGTGAAACTGATACATTTTTTGAACCGGGTTGCTTTTGAAAACCAAAGCCGTAAACTGATGAACAAATCTGGGATTTGTGCACATACTGAGATAAGCACATGGGAATAATCACCTTAACTACCGACTGGGGCACTTCGGATTATTATCTGGCGGCTGTTAAAGGAAGCATACTTTCCATGCTGCCCGGAGCATCCATTATCGACATTTCACATCACATTCCGCAGTATGACCTCTCGGCGGCGGCTTTTACACTGCGCAACTGTTATCGCAACTTCCCTGAAGGGAGCATACATATCATTGGCGTGAACACCGAAGAATCCATCGAAACACCGCATGTGGTCATACACCACAACAACCACTATTTCATTGGATGTGACAATGGCGTTTTTTCGATGATTTTTGATGATACCCCAACTGAGATCGTTGAAATAGAGGTGCCGCAGGACAGCGACCTTTTTACCTTCAGCACCAAAGACAGATTTGTGAAGGTTGCCATCCACATCATGCGGGGAGGTCAGATGGACGATCTGGGAGGAAGACGCAGCCAGATCAACAGTCGTATGCTTTTCCAGCCCACCGTAAGTGATACTAGTATTAAAGGACTGGTGTTGTATGTGGATTCGTACGGCAACCTTATTACCAACATTTCGCATAAACTGTATAAGCAAGTCTCTAAAAACAGACCATTTGAAATATATTTCAATGCTTACAGGATCAAAGAACTGCACACGCAATACCGTGAGGTTGACGTACCGGAGCTTGTCGCTCTTTTTGGTTCACACGGTTTTCTTGAAATCGCCATAAACCAGGGTAATGCGGCATCATTGTGCGGCATGGCCCGCAACTCGGCTGTGTACATCAATTTTCTTTGACAATCAACACGACTGCCTGCAAATCCGGCGGTTCCACAACTGATAAACGGCATAAACCAGCCAGCCTGATGCCATTCCAAGCAAAGCCCCGCCTATAATGTCGCCCGGATAATGCACCCCGAGGTACACACGACTGTATGAAACCACGACGGCATAGGAAAACAAGAGGTATGAAACCCAATAGAAGTGCTGACGCAGCAGAAGCCAGATGAAAGTGGCGAGTGCAAAACTGTTTGCAGCATGTGACGAAACAAAACCGAATGCACCACCACACCTGCCTGCCGCCAGATGGATCAGCGGCTGCAAATCGGCCTCATGACAGGGTCTCGGTCGTTCGAAAACAAACTTAAATGCCTTCACCGAGGCCTGATCCGAAAGACTAATCAACACAGCTACAAAGATCATCACAAGGACAGCCTGCCATTTAAACTGTCGGACAATCAAAAAAAGCAGAAAAACGTACAATGGCAGCCAGCTCAGTTTTCCCGAAATAAAAACCATGACCGGATCGAGCAGCGGATGATGTAGTCCGTTAATGAACAAAAACAACTGCCTGTCGAGTTGAAGTAAGGTTTCCAACATAGTGCTCAGTTTTCATCCGTATTGTCGAAAAGCGACTTTTTCAATTCAAAATACTCCTGGTTGTGGGGGTCGCGCTTGATCAGTATGTCGGTCATTTCCAGTGCCTTTTTAAACTTTCCCTTCTTCCTGAGCTTTTCGATATTTTCCAGATAATACTGATCACTTTTACATTTGTAGCCGGGATTTTTTTCTTCGACGACAATAAATCCGCGTCCGCTGGTTTCGGTGCCTTCAATCAGAAACTGAACCGGTATTTCGAAGCGCGTGTAACGCTCATCATTACAGCTGTTCCAATGTCCGACTATGGATTCATAAAAAGCAGTCAGTTGCTCGTTGATACCAAAATATGGGGCATTCCTGAGTTTGAGTTCGCTCATGTTGTTGTTGCAGTCCACTGTAAACGAAAGTATCACCACACTGTTCAGACAGTTTTTGCGGGCTTCGGGTGTAAATGACACTTTACTGAGGAGTATTTTCTCAAACTCACCGCTTCCGCCTCTGAACCGGAGGTCGAGCAGTTGCCTGACACCTCTGTTGCGGCTCAGGGCAAGGTTGTCGAACAGAGTTGTGTCCTGTGCCGGAAGTAAAACCGGGATCAGAAAACAAAGGAGGATAAACTGCTTTGTGTATCGATTCATGGAAATAAAGGGTTAGTCAGGCACAAAGATAATCACCGCAACCAATAACTGCAGTGCGAAAACGAAAAGCTTTATTCATTATTCAACTTGAGCCACAACAGGTCTTTCAATTCCTTAATACCTTCTCCGGTGAATGAGCTGATGAACACATGCGGAAGTTTGGGCAGTGTTTTCTTAATCATTTTCTTGAGTTCCACGTCGAGGAGGTCGCTTTTGCTGATGGCCAGCAACCGTTCTTTGTCGAGCAATTCGGGGTTGTAGGCCTCCAATTCATTCAGCAGAATATTGTACTGTCTTTTGATGTCGTCGGCATCGGCCGGAATAAGAAACAAAAGCACCGAGTTGCGTTCGATATGCCGCAGGAACCTTATTCCCAGTCCTTTTCCTTCAGAAGCACCTTCAATGATACCCGGAATATCAGCCATTACGAAGGATTTGAAATCATAATACTCCACAATTCCCAGATTGGGCACCAGAGTAGTAAAGGGATAATCGCCGATTTCGGGTTTGGCCGCCGAAACCACGGACAGCAAAGTTGATTTGCCTGCATTGGGAAACCCGACCAATCCCACATCAGCCAGCAGTTTCAGTTCGAGCACCACATAAAATTCTTCACCTTCTTCGCCAGGTTGGGCGTAGCGCGGAGCCTGATTGGTTGATGTTTTAAAATGCACATTCCCCTGTCCGCCCCTTCCCCCTTTAAGCAGCATGACTGTTTGGCCGTGTTCGGATATTTCGCCGATTAATTCACCTGTGTCAGCGTGGGTGGCAATGGTTCCGAGTGGCACTTCGATCACAATATCTTTTCCACTGGCTCCTGTGCTTTGCTGTCTTCCGCCCGATTCCCCGTTCTCGGCATACAGGTGTTTGGTATAGCGCAGATGCAGTAATGTCCACATCTGGGCATTGCCCCTCATAATCACATGGCCTCCCCTGCCTCCGTCGCCTCCATCGGGACCTCCTTTGGGAACAAACTTCTCCCGTCTGAAATGGGCCGAACCGGCACCACCTTTACCCGACCGGCACAACACCTTTACGTGATCAACAAAATTAGAACCTGCCATCCGGATTTTTTTGCAAAAATAGTCCATTAAAGCGCAACTTTTGTCTTTCTGCCGAACGAATTAGCTAATTGACTTAGAATTGCAGTTTGAAAAACCTGCAGATTTTATGGCTTTATCATGTAAATTTGCATGATGAGTGATGTTTCCATGGCGCAAAAAGCCCATCGGGTTACACTTGCCGGAATGCTGATTAATCTGGTGCTGAGTGCATCAAAGATATTAGCCGGTATAGCAGGTAGAAGCAGTGCTATGCTGGCCGATGGCCTGCATTCCATGTCTGATCTTGTTACAGATGTGATTGTGCTTTTTTCCGTAAGGATTGCCTTTAAGGAACGCGACCAGACACATCATTACGGCCATGGCAAGTATGAAACTTTTGCCACCATGATTGTGAGTTTTGCCCTGGCCCTGGTCGCCGGAGGAATATTATTCAATGGTTTACTTTCGGTGGCAGCCGCTTTACAAGGCAAGTTGTTGCCCAAACCCGGATTTGTTGCCCTGATTGCAGCCCTGGTGTCGATGCTGGTGAAGGAATTGCTGTTTCGCTATACCATTGCCGAAGGCAAAAAGATTCAAAGCACAGCTATTATTGCAAACGCATGGCACCACCGCTCGGATGCCCTGTCCTCAATAGGCACTACCATTGGTATTGCCGGTGCCATTATGCTTGGAGAAACCTGGCGCATCCTTGATCCATTGGCCGGGATGGTAATCAGTATCTTTATTTTCAAAATTGCATGGCAGCTTGGGGGACCAAGCATCAGACAACTGCTTGAAGCAGCACCCCCGGTAAAAGTGAGAGAAGAGATCGAAAACATCATTTCAGCTACTGCCGGCGTAATGTATTTCCACAACCTCAAGTCACGATATGTGGGCAAATCACTTGCCATAGAAGTTCATATCAAAGTGGAAAAGTCGCTGAGCGTAGAGGTCTCGCACAATATTGCCACAGCGGTGGAAGTATCGCTCAGGCAAAGGTTTGGCATGGACACTCATGTTGGGGTACATGTGGAACCGTATTTCGAGCCATCAGCGGGTTGAAAATAATGCATTTGAAACCTGACATAAAATAAAAAAATCAATATTCAATCGGGCTGAGTCAATAGGCGATGCGTAAATCCTGACAGATGGTTTTCAGGATATAATTATTTAAAATCGTTCTAAATAATTCAATAGTGTTATTTTTGCAGTCTTG
>Ga0209835_1000172_pt1 | contig 45717 bp, 40 predicted proteins | sample LakKivwa52mmetaG_FD_184138 | JGI IMG/M metagenome (GOLD analysis project Ga0209835, IMG submission 184138) | Anoxic lake water microbial communities from Lake Kivu, Rwanda to study Microbial Dark Matter (Phase II) - Lake Kivu water 52m metaG... | ecosystem: Environmental > Aquatic > Freshwater >... | reverse complement strand
GCGGCGTCCTTCCTGCCGGTCGCGCAGAAGGCCGACGTCAATCTGTTTATTTGATTATTCTAATACGTTGTTTTGATGCAACGATAAAACAAGGCCGGGGCGGAGGCCAGAGGGAAGAAGTTTGCCATCCGCAACCGGCCGAAATAGATTGGCAGCAACCTGACGTTGCATGTCAGCAATTCTTTCCAGCAACATGAATTAGAACCATTGGGGGATTTAATGAAACTCAAGAAAATCGCAGCACTACTCGCCGTTGCCGGCATGTCCGCCCCGGCTTTTGCCACCAACGGCATGAACATGGAAGGCTACGGCCCGGTTGCCACCGGCATGGGCGGCGCTTCCTTCGCCTACGACAACGGCACTGCCGGCATGATCAACAACCCGGCGACGCTGGGTTTCATGAAGAGCGGCACGAGCCGGTTGGATGTGGCGATTGGCGGACTGCATCCTTGGATTGATGAAAGCCAAACGGGAGCAAGCGTTGAGTCCGATGGGACAGCCTATTTCATGCCCGCCATCGGCTATGTGCGCAAGGACGGCAAGCTGACTTATGGTATTGGGATGATGGCGCAGGGAGGGATGGGTACTGAGTTCGGTACAAACTCTTTCCTGAGCAATCACACCTCGATGACTGGTGTAGGTGGAACTTATGTGTCGGGGATGGAACAGAGGTCTGAATTGGGTATTGGTCGGATACTTTTCCCGATTAGCTTTGACGTTTCTGACACGTTCAAAGTCGGTGGTTCGATTGACTACCTGTGGGGCGGTCTCGACCTGAACATGGGCTTGGGTGGCAACCAGTTTCGTGACTTGCTAACGCCAGGAAGCGCTCGCGGAAGTGCTTCTGGAACGATGGTTGGCGGTCTCATGAACCTTATGAACGATGACTTGGAGGGGGGGTGCGATGGTACTGCCAACTTGGGTTTTGGCCTTGGGAACTGTATCAACGATATGAACTGGGCCCACTTCAGTTTCTCCAAGGGCAAGAACTCGATGACCCAAGCGGCGACCACCACCGGCTGGGCGGGTAACCTTGGCTTTGTCTGGCAGGCCAGTCCTAAACTTACCGTCGGCGGTGTTTATCATGGGAAGACCAGCCTCAAGGACATGGAAGGTAATGCCACGGTTACTATGAATGTCAAGGTGGGAGCGTTTGCTGGCGGGCCAGGTACTGGTGCAGATACGCCGATGGCTGTAAACGGAAAAATCAAAATTGTCAACTTTCAATGGCCTGAAACCTATGGCATCGGTATGGCATATCAGGCCAATGATAATTTGACACTGGTTGCTGACTACAAACGGATCGGTTGGAAAAAGGTAATGGACGCGTTCCGGATGCAGTTTATAGGTGTTGGGGGACAGTTTGATGGTGCGGTCATGGACGCTCAACTTAATCAGAACTGGAAAGATCAAAATGTCTTCATGGTCGGCGCTGCCTATAAGGTCTCTGCACCCCTGACCGTGCGTTTTGGCGCCAACATTGCCAACAACCCAGTACCGGACAACGTATTGAACCCGCTGTTTCCGGCGATCATCAAGAATCACCTGACCGGCGGTTTTGGATATGCGTTTGACAAAAAGTCTTCGCTAGACTTTTCCTTTGCTTATGCTCCTGAAGTCAGCGCGACCAATGCTGATGGTGTCAAGGTCAACCACAGCCAAACAAACTGGCAGTTGATGTATTCGAACCGCTTCTAAGTACTGCGCAGCATTTGAAAAGGCCGGCTTCGCCGGCCTTTTTCATATCCAATACATAATCACCGAGGAGACAACATGAAGAAGATCATCGCGGGTGCCGTACTTGCTGCTTTTTCCTTGCTGGCCCATGCCCTGCAGCCCTATGTGACGGGCGACAAGGTGGCGGGCGGCGACGTCAAGGCGGCGATGGCGGCGGCGGAGCAGAAGCTGACCGCCGCCGGGTTCACGGTCATCGGCCGTCACAACCCGCAGGGCTTGCCGCAGCATGCCTCGATCGTCGTGACGGAGCCGGGCTACTCGGCCGCCCTGACCCAGATCGGCGGTTCGGCCGTGGTCGGCCTGCCGATCCGCGTCGGCGTGAAGGCCGATGGCACGGTGTCCTACCAGAACCTCGAGTACTGGCAGCGGGCCTACCTGCGCACCAACTACGGGAAGGCCGAGTCCGCCATCAAGACGACCAGCGACAAGCTGCAGCAGGCGCTCGGTGCGGGCAAACCGTTCGGCGGCGACGTCAAGCCGGAAGACCTTCCGACCTATCGTTACATGGCAGGCATGGAGCGCTTCGACGACAAGAGCGAACTCAAGGCGCACGCCAGCTTCGACGAGGCGGTGAAGACGATCCGCGACAACCTCGGCAAGGGTGTCGCCAAGACGGCCAAGGTGTATGAAGTCGTGATGCCCGAGAAGAAGCTCGCCGTGTTCGGCGTGGCGACCAACGATCCGGAGGATGGCGAAGGCTGGTGGGCGAAGAAGATCGGCCCCGACCATGTAGCCGCGCTGCCGTGGGAAATCTATGTCGTCGACAACAAGGCCTACGCGCTGTTCGCACGCTTCCGCACCGCGCTGGCCTGGCCGGATCTGGGCATGTTCCAGTTCATGACGATCGGCTCGCACCCGGACAGCAACCAGGGCATGATGGCCAAGGTTGCCGGCGGGGCCTACGAGGGCAAGACCGGCAACTAAGCCTGGATTGCGGGGAGTGCGCTGCCGATCATGCGCCAAGGGAGGACTGTGGCATCGCTGCGCGACTGCCGCAGTTCTCCCCCATAGACGACATGACTGCTGGCGATGGCATCCGGATAAGCCGAGCGGAAACGCGCCAGTCCGCGAAAATAGTCGGGGCTGATGGTCGCACCGGCCTTGATTTCGACGGCATGAAACTGGCGTCCCGTCGGGATCAGCAAATCGACTTCGAGGCCTTTGGCATCCCGATAAAAATACAGGCTGCCGGTTTCGCCGCGATTGAAACGCTGCTTCAGAACGTCGGCAATCACCAGGTTTTCAAGCAAACCGCCCAGCAGGGGATCGCGCGCCACTTGTTCGCGATTGCGTAATTCAAGCAGCCAGCATGCCAGTCCGACATCGTAAAAATACAGCTTCGGACTTTTGACGAGCCGCTTCGAAGTGTTGGTAAACCAGGGCGGCAATACATGGACGATGTAGCTGGTTTGCAAAAGCTCCAGCCAGGTGCGCGCAGTCGATGCCGAGATGCCCGTATCGTTGGCGAGGGAGGCCAGATTGACGAGCTGACCGATCCTGCCGGCACACAGCCGGACAAACCGCTCGAAGCTCTGCAGGTCATGCACGGCGGCCAGTTGCCTCAAATCGCGATCCACATAGGTGGCGAAATAGTCGCCGAGCGTTTGCGAAGGATCGAGCGCCCGATCGTGGATGCGGGGATAAAAGCCGGTCAGGAGCGTTTGGGCGAGATCCGCGGGCGGGTGTGCGGCAGCGAGTTCCGCCAGCGAAAACGGCAATAGCCGCAATACGGCGGTTCGACCCGCCAGGGATTGGGATATTCCCGACATCAACTCGAACTGCTGGCTTCCAGTCAGGATGAAGCGTCCGGGGGTCGGGACGCTGTCCACCATGCCTTGCAGGTAGGAAGTCAGGTCGGGGACGCGCTGAATTTCGTCGAGTATCGCGCCGTCTTCTATGCCGGCGAGGAAACCGCGCGGGTCTTCCGTGGCAAAGCGCCGGATATCCGGCGCTTCCAGCGACACGTAAGGCTTGTCGGGGAACAGATTGCGGCACAAGGTCGTCTTGCCGCTTTGCCGTGGTCCGGTGACGGTGACGACCGGATAGCGGGAGGCCGACTGCAGCAACAGGGGAGCCAGATCGCGAGGAATCATGGCGGCAGATTAGCACGACACCTAGCTGCGGTGCAAATCGTCGATTATTTAGTGGATATACACAAAATGATTGCTAACTTAATTTATTCAATTGGTTAGCGACGTTCTCGCGCAAGTTGTTAAAGCTCGCCAGCCGCTCGCGTTCCTGCGCCACTACCGCTGCCGGAGCGCGGGCGACGAAGCTCTCCGTGGAGAGCTTTTTTTCCGCCCTGGCGATCTCGCCCTCGATACGGGTGAGTTCCTTGCCGAGACGTTCTTTCTCGGCCGCGACATCGATCTCGATCTTCAGCATCAGGCGGAATTCGCCGACGATCTGAACCGGAGCATCGCTGTCGGGCAGCGTGTCTACGGCCGCGACTTCCGAGAGCTTGGCCAGTGCGGCCAGATAGGGCGCGTAGCCGGTCAGTTGTGCCGTCTCACCAGCGCCGACTAATGGCACGCGTTGCGCCGGAGAAATATTCATTTCGCCGCGCAGGCTGCGGCAGGCGGTGACCAGCGACTTGAGTGTGGCGAGCCAAGACTCGGCAGAGGCATCGCAACGTGCGATATCCGCGACCGGGTAGGCTTGCAACATGATCGTGGGTGCCGTCTCGCCAGCGCCGACTTTCCCGGCAAGCGGAGCGACCGTCTGCCATAGCTCCTCGGTGATGAAGGGGATCAGCGGGTGGGCGAGCCGCAGCACGGTTTCCAGCACGCGCACGAGCGTGCGGCGCGTGGCGCGTTGTTGTGCCTCGTTGCCTTGCTGCATCTGTACCTTGGCGAGTTCGACGTACCAGTCGCAGTATTCGTCCCAGACGAACTCATAGATCGTTTTGGCGAGCAGGTCGAAGCGATAGTCGGCGAAATGCTTCGCCACCTCGGCCTCGACACCCTGCAACAGGCTGACGATCCAGCGGTCGGCGGGCGAAAAGTCCAGCGGCAGGGATGCGTCGAGACCGACATCCTTGCCGTCGCAGTTCATCAGCACGAAGCGACTGGCGTTCCAAAGCTTGTTGCAGAAGTTACGGTAGCCCTCGCAACGTTGCATGTCGAACTTGATGTCGCGGCCGGGGGAAGCGAGCGAAAGGAAGGTGAAGCGCAGCGCATCGGTGCCGAAGCCCGAGATGCCGTTCGGATATTCCTTGCGGGTGCGCTTCTCAATTTGCGCCGCCTGCTTCGGGTTCATCAGGCCGGTGGTGCGCTTGGCAACGAGATCATCGAGGGAGATCCCGTCGATCAAGTCGATCGGGTCGAGCACGTTGCCCTTTGATTTCGACATCTTCTGGCCTTCCGCATCGCGGATCAGGCCATGCACATAGACATGCTTGAACGGGATCTTTCCGGTGATGTGCTTCGTCATCATCACCATGCGGGCGACCCAGAAGAAGATGATGTCGAAGCCGGTGACCAATACGGTCGAAGGCAGGTAGAGGTCGAGCGCCGGATTCGACTTGGCCGGCCACTCGGGCGTCCAGTCGAGTGTCGAGAACGGCCACAGCGCCGAGGAATACCAGGTGTCGAGCACATCGGCATCACGTTCCAGCCCGCCGGTATAGCCGTCCTGTTTCGCCATGGCATAGGCCTCGGCTTCGTCGTGCGCAACGTAGAAGCGTCCGTCGTCGCTGTACCACGCTGGAATCTGGTGACCCCACCACAGTTGGCGCGAAATGCACCAGTCCTGGATATTGTTGAGCCACTGGTTATAGGTGTTCACCCAGTTTTCGGGGACGAATTTGATCTCGCCCGAGGCGACGCACTCGAGTGCCTGACCGGCGATGCTCTTGCCAACGGTGCCGGGTTTGGACATGGCAACGAACCACTGATCGGTGAGCATCGGCTCGATGACCGCATGGGTCCGATCGCCGCGCGGCACCATCAGCTTGTGCGGCTTGGTGGCGACCAGCAGCCCTGCCGCTTCGAGGTCGGCGACGACAGCCTTGCGCGCATCGTAGCGATCCATGCCGCGATATTTCTCGGGGCCGTGTTCGTTGATGCGTGCATCGAGCGTGAAGATCGAGATCGGCGTGAGACCATGACGATGACCAATCTGCCAGTCGTTGAAGTCGTGCGCCGGTGTGATCTTGACGCAGCCGGTGCCGAATTCCTTGTCCACATAGGCGTCGGCGATGATCGGGATGCTGCGACCGGTGAGCGGCAGCATGAGCTGCTTGCCGATCAGGTGCCGGTAGCGCTCGTCCTCGGGATTGACTGCAACGGCAACGTCGCCCAGCATCGTTTCCGGCCGTGTCGTTGCGACGGTCAGTGACCCATTACCGCAGGCAAAGGGGTAGCTGATCTCCCACATGAAGCCGTCTTCCTCTTCGCTCACGACTTCGAGGTCGGAGACGGCAGTGAGCAACTTCGGGTCCCAGTTGACGAGTCGCTTGCCGCGATAGATCAGGCCTTCCTTGTAGAGGCGCACGAAGGTTTCGGTGACGATCTTCGACAGGCCGGCATCCATCGTGAAGCGCTCGCGTGTCCAATCGGGGCTGGTACCGAGGCGGCGCATCTGGCGCGTGATGGTGCCGCCGGAATATTCTTTCCATTCCCAGACTTTTTCGAGGAACTTCTCGCGACCGAGGTCGTGGCGGCTGACGCCCTGCGCATCCAGTTGTCGTTCGACGACGATCTGCGTGGCAATGCCAGCGTGGTCGGTGCCGGGCTGCCAGAGCGTGTTGGCGCCGCGCATGCGGTGGTAGCGGGTGAGTGCGTCCATGATCGCCTGGTTGAAGCCGTGGCCCATATGCAGCGTGCCAGTGACGTTCGGCGGCGGCAGCAAGATGCAGAAATTGTCTTTCTTGGCGATATCGAGGCCGGCGGAGAAGTAGCCGTTTGATTCCCAGACGGGATACCAGCGCTGTTCGATGTCGGCAGGTTCAAAGCTTTTGGCGAGTTCCATTTTCCAGTTTCTCAAGCAATTCGGGCAATGTTTCATCGAGCCAGCGGTTCAGGGATTCCTGAATCGCGGCTACCAGTAACGATTGGGCGGCCGGATCTGCGCTGCTCGCAGCCGACGTCGCACCGTCGGTAGCGACGATCTCGGTGAGTGTGGGCAGGTCGTCTTCGGTCGCTACGGGTTCGTCGACCGGCGCAGGCGCGGGGGTAGGGGTAGGTCGGGCGACGAAGCTGCGATAGCGCCGCATGAGCGTATCCGCTCGATCGATCAGACCGTCATCGGTCGGCATCAGATTCCTCCCGAAATGTCGCGGTTCTCGATGGCGTAACCGCGATCGCGATAGAACTTGAAGCGCTCGCGTGCCGGCAGACGGTCCGCGTCGTCGACGCTGACGATTTCGACCAGATGCTCGAAGCGCGAGAAAGTTGGTGGCAATTCGTTGCTCAGGTTGAGCAGGCAGCTTTCCTGTGCGGGGTCGTCCAGCCGATCGGTCAGCAGGATCGGTGTTTCACCCGCTAGTGGCGAGTCCGTGCGGCAATGCGGCACGAACGAGAGGGCTGGCTGGGTCCAGAGGATGCGATCCAGCCGTGCTGCCTGCTCGGCATCCGGCACAAAGACAAGCACTGGTTGCCGACCACTCCACGCCTGCTGGAGCCAATGGGCTGCGGACTGGATGCGGTCGGGCGCGCCGTGCAGGAAGGAGATGCGCGTCATTGGCGAATGAGCTACTTCGATGCCGTCCCGCCAACGCCGACTTTTGCAGCACGTTCGATCAGGAAATGCGTCAGCAGTGGAACTGGCCGGCCGGTCGAGCCCTTTTCCTTGCCCGATTTGTAGGCAGTGCCGGCGACGTCGAGATGCGCCCAGTCGTATTTCTTGGCGAAGCGCGACAGGAAGCAGGCGGCCGTGATCGTGCCGGCGGCGCGTCCGCCGATGTTTCCCATGTCGGCAAAGTTGCTCTGCAACTGCTCTTGGTAATCCTCGAACAGCGGCATCTGCCAGGCGCGGTCCCAGCTTGTGTTACCGGCATCGAGCAGTTCGCGGGCGAGGCTGTCGTTGTTGGCGAGCAGGCCGCTAACGACATGGCCGAGCGCAATTACGCAGGCGCCGGTCAGCGTGGCGACATCGACGACGCAATCCGGTTCGAGGCGCTCGACATAGGTCAGCGCATCGCAGAGGATGAGGCGGCCTTCGGCATCGGTATTGAGGATCTCCACCGTTTGGCCTGACATCGAGGTGACGATGTCACCAGGGCGCGTGGCGCTGCCTCCCGGCATGTTTTCGACGGCCGGTACGACGGCGATGATGTTGAGCGGCAATTTCATCATGGCCGCAGCCTTGATCGAGCCTAGCACGCTGGCCGCGCCGGACATGTCGAATTTCATTTCGTCCATCTCGGGCGGCGGCTTGAGGGAAATGCCGCCCGTATCGAAGGTGACACCCTTGCCGACCAGCACGATGGGCTTCTCGCCAGCCTTGCCGCCCTGGTATTTCAGGATGATGAACTGCGGTGGCTGGTGCGAACCCTTGGCCACGGCCAAGAGGGTGTTCATGCCGAGCTTTCCCATTTCCTCGCGGCCGAGGATCTCGGCAGCCAAACCGTGCTCTTTCGCGAGTTCGCGCGCCTGCTCGGCGAGGTAGGTCGGAGTGCAGATGTTGCCCGGCAGATTGGCGAGATTCTTCATGGTGTTCATGCCGGCGGCGATGGCCTGGCCTTCCACCAGCGCTTGTTCGGCAGCTGCGAGCTCGTTGCGCCGTTCGACGCAGAAGGTCAGCTTGCGCAGCGGACGGCGTACTTCGTCCTTTTTCGATTTCATCTGGTCGAATCGGTAGAGCGTTTCCTCCACGACCATGGCAGCCTGCCTGACGCGCCAGGCGACATCGCGTTTCTTCACGGGCAGTTCGGTCAGGTAGAGCGTGCCATCGAAACCGCCCGTTTCGTTGAGCGTGCGTACCGCCGTGACGATGGCGGAGCGGTACTCCTTTTCGCGGAACTCGCGTTCCTTGCCCAAGCCCACCAGCAGGATGCGATCCGCTTCGGTGCCCGGCACCTTGTGCAAGAGCAGGGTGTTGCCGGCCTTGCCTTCCATGTCGCCCCGGCGGAGCAATTCGGACAGATAGCCACGTGCTGCGTTGTCGAGCAGTTCGGCAGGTAGGGAGAGCTTGCGTGATTCGTAGACGCCAACAACGACACAGGCCGTCCGCTGCTTTTCCGGGCTTCCGCTCTTTATGCTAAATTCCACCGCCAGCTCCTTGAAGATGAACGAAAAGCGAAGTTTAAGCATTTTTTCCGCGCAATCTTCATTCCGGCACGAATTCCGCAAACTTTTCTACGCCAGCTCCGATCGATGATCTTCCAGCGTGCCGCCCAGCGTGAGTTTGCGCAGACCGCGATCGCGGTATTTGTTGCCCTTTTCGCCATCCTTCTGACCACCCAGCTGATCCGTCTGCTGGGAAAAGTGGCCACCGGGGCAACCGCCTCGGAAGCTGTCGCTGCCTTGCTTGGCTTTGCAGCGCTGAACTATCTTCCGGTATTGCTGTCGCTGACCCTGTTTGTCGCCATTTTGCTCTCCCTGTCACGGGTTTATCGCGATTCCGAGATGGCGATCTGGTTTTCCTCTGGCGTTTCGCTTACTGCCTGGATGACGCCCGTGCTGCGCTTTGCGTTTCCAGTGGTGCTTGCGATTGCCGTGCTCGCCCTGTTCCTGTCCCCGTGGGCTTTGAACAAGCGCGCCGAATACCAGCAGCGCATGGATCACCGCGACGATGTGGCCCGCCTGACGCCCGGCGCTTTTAACGAGTCATCACGTGGCGACCGGGTGTTTTTCGTCGAGTCGGCACCCGATGCCGACGGGCAGGATCGGATCAATAATATCTTCATCAATTCGATGCAGCATGGCCGACTCGGCGTGATCGCTGCAGCCAAGGGACATACCGAACTTGCGGAGAATGGCGACAGATTCATTGTCCTCAGCCAAGGCCGGCGCTACGAGGGGAATGCCGGATCGGCCGAGTATCGCGTGATGGAGTTCGACAGTTACGCAATTCGCATCGAAACCGCCGAAACCAGCGACCTCGAAAGGACCGCAAAAAATTTGTCGACCCTCGAGTTGCTGCAGGAACCGACGAATCTCAACAAGGGCGAACTGCTCTGGCGCATCGGCGTCCCGGTATCGGCCCTGGTGCTGGCCCTGCTGGCAATCCCGCTATCCTTCGTCAATCCGCGGGCCGGACGTACCAACAACCTGATCTTCGCACTGCTGACTTTCATGATCTACAGCAATCTGCTGTCTGTCAGCCAGGCATGGGTGGCGCAGGGGCGCGTACCTTTCGCCATCGGTGTCTGGGCAGTCCATGTGCTGATGTTGATCGTGCTGCTGCTGCTGTTCTGGAGGCGCTTGCAGGTGTTCTCGCCATGGCGCATCAGGCGCAAAGGATGAAGACGTGAAAGTCTACGAACGCCACCTGGCACGCGAAATCTATGGCGACACATTGCTCGTCCTCGTAGCGTTCCTTGCACTCTTCGCTTTTTTCGACCTGATTCACGAACTGGAATCCGTCGGCAGGGACGGTTATGAACTCCAGCACGCATTGGGTTTTGTCGCACTGACGCTGCCTGGCCGTGCCTATGAAATTCTGCCAATTGCTGTCCTCATCGGCACGCTCTATGCACTGACCCTGCTGGCACGCCATTCTGAAATCACGGTATTTCGTGCTTCCGGCTTGGCGACGAGCGAACTGCTACTGACGCTGGCGAAGATCGGCAGCGTATTCGTCGTGTTGACTTTGCTGGTCGGGGAACTCGTAGCACCGCATACCGAGCGCATGGCCCAGCAACTGCAGTTGACGGCCAAGAGCAAGTTGGTCGGACAAGAGTTTCGCTCGGGCCTGTGGGTCAAGGATGGCCATTCGTTCATCAACGTGCGTCAGGTGTCGCCGGATGCCAGCCTGCGGGGGGTGCGCGTTTATGCATTCGATGAAAACTATCGGCTTCGCTCGATCAGCGAGGCCGAGCGGGGCAGTTACATGCCCTCCGGTCATTGGCAACTGAACAACGTCGCACACACCTATTTCGAGGATGAAAAATCGACCGTTGCCCGACAGGAGCAGATCGAGTGGCGTTCTGCGCTCAATCCGGACATCCTGTCCGTCCTGCTTGTCGTGCCGGAACGCATGTCGCTCGTCAATCTCTATCAGTACATCCGCCACCTGAGCGACAACCAGCAGAAAACCCAGCGCTATGAGATCGCGCTTTGGAAGAAATTGATCTATCCGCTGGCAACGCTGGTGATGATGGCGCTGGCCCTGCCGTTCGCCTATGCGCACGACCGCATGGCGGTGGTCAGCGTCAAGGTTTTCATCGGCGTGATGCTGGGGATTTTCTTCCACATGCTGAATGGCATGTTCTCCCACCTGGGTGTGATCAATAGCTGGATACCCCTGGTGTCCGCGGTGACGCCCAGCGTCATGTTCCTGCTGGCGGCGGCTTCGCTGCTGTGGTGGGTGGAACGAAGATGATGCGCGTGCCGGACAGCCGTTCGTGCAGGAACTGGCGGTCACGGTCGAAGATGGCCCAGAGCAGGCCGACGCCGTAGCAGAGCAGGCTGGGCCAGCTCAAAACGTAGCGCAGGAGCAATTGCTTCAACTCGGGAGGATTGCCATCGACGCTGACGATCTTCAGGCGCCAGGTCTGCATCGCCAGCGTTTGCCCGCCATGGCGCCAGTACCAGACGAAATAGAAACCCATTACGCCGGCGAGATGCAAGAACAGTATCGGGCCGGGCAGAACGATTTCGTAGCCCATGCCCAGTGCCAGATGGGGCAGCATGAAGGCGACGGATAGCACCCCGAGCAGCAGCAGCGATTCGTACATCATGCTGGCGAGGCGGCGACGGATGCCGGCCAGCTTGTAGGGCGCTACCGGAATCACCCGCCGCTGTACAGTTGGTCAGCGGAAGGATAGCTTGGCGGCGCTGGGTTGACCGGGGCCGGCGCCGGTTTCTTCCCGGGAAACGGCTTCTCAGGCGAGGCCTTATCGCGTTTCTTGGGTGGTGAGGGCGGCGGCGGAATTTTGCTGACGGGCGGACGACGCACTGCATTATCCTTGAGGCGCTTCTTCTCGGCATCCGGCAGGGCCTTGTAGTCTTCCCAGTTCTGGCGGAGTGATTCCCGCTGTTCCGGATTCACCCGCTTGAGGCTCTTGTATTTCTCGCGTGCCAGCTTGCGCTCTTCCGGGGCGAGACGAGCCCATTCGCGCATTCGCTCTTTCATCCGTTCCTGTTCCGTCGGCGACATCGACTCATAGCGCGCCGCGATGCCGAGCCAGGTTTTCCGGCGGTAGGGTTCCATGCTGTTCCATTCCCTGGCAAGCGGGGAGAGCGTCTCACGCTGCTGGGCACTCAATTCCGCCCATGCGGGCTGCACCAGTTCCGGAAAAATGCCGGCACTGGCGCTTGCGACCAGACCGATCCAGAGTGCTAGCGTGCAGATTGGGCGTAATGGGAAAGCCATGCCTGAAAGCCGGGATCGAGATAAGCCTTGGGTGGCAAGTCGTCCGCGAGAAGCTCCGTATCAATGGTTTCGTTCTGATCGACCTGCTCGAAGCCATTCCAGTAATAGGAGACGGCCATTCCCAAGATGATGGCGAGGATCAGCAGCAGGGTGCGCAACGGGTGCTTCTCTTCGCCACCCGTCAGCAGTGCCGTCCCGCCAGCGCCGACTATTGCCGGATTGACCGCGAGGACATGCTGGTGCTGCAGGGCGCGTTCGCGTGCGGCGCGCAAGCGTTCGGCGATGCCGTGATCAAGTCCTTCCGTGCCCCGATCGAGCACATGGCAAACCTGTCGAGCAAACTGTTCTTCGCGATCTCTCATACGGTTCATGGCCTGATTCCTTTTGTCGCGAGCGCGGCCGCCAGGGTATGGGTGGCGCGCGAACAATGGGTTTTGACACTGCCTTCCGTACAGCCCATGGCGGCAGCGGTTTCGGCAATGTCCAATCCCTCCCAATAACGCAGCAGGAAGGCTTCGCGTTGACGCGGGGGCAGGTTTTGCAAGGCTTCCTCCACGATGCTCAAGGTTTCTGCTTGCAGCAAGGCCGCATGCGGGGTCGCAAACGGATTGATATCATCATCTAATTCAATGGTTTCCAGCGGATCTGTGGGGTCTTCGGCATCGCCCTCGAAGGCGGTTAGCGAGGTAAAGCGCTCTGATCGGGTGCGCGCACGCCGGTAAAAGTCGCGAATGGCGTTTTGCAAGATGCGCTGGAACAGGAGCGGCAGTTCCTCGGCGGGTTTTTCCCCATATTTTTCGCTCAGTCGCATCATGCTGTCCTGCACGATGTCGAGCGCCGCATCCTCGTCGCGCACGGCGAAAAGCGCCTGCTTGAAGGCGCGCCGCTCGACTTCGGCAAGGAAATTGGATAGCTCGGCGCGGGAAGCCAAGAGAATGCTTACTCTATTGACGGTGGCAGGGAGTCTTGACCACAAGCGGGACAGTCAAGTATTGTTGCACGTTTCGGGTTTAATGACCGGCAACGATGGATCCAAGAGAATGCAACTAACAGGCGCAGAAATTGTAATCAGGTGCCTTCAGGAAGAAAAGGTCGAGCATGTGTTCGGCTACCCTGGCGGCTCGGTATTGTTCATCTATGATGAAATGTTCAAGCAGGATCAGGTCAAGCACATCCTGGTCCGCCATGAGCAGGCTGCGGTGCATGCCGCTGATGCCTATTCGCGTTCGTCGAACAAGATAGGCGTCTGCATGGTTACCTCCGGCCCGGGCGTCACCAATGCCGTGACCGGCATTGCCACGGCCTACATGGACTCGATTCCGCTGGTGATCATTACCGGTCAGGTGCCGACGGCCTACATCGGCCAGGATGCCTTCCAGGAGGCGGATACGGTGGGCATCACCCGCCCCTGCGTCAAGCACAACTTCCTCGTCAAGGATGTCAAGGATCTCGCCGTCACGATCAAGAAGGCCTTCTACTTGGCAAAGACCGGCCGTCCCGGCCCGGTGCTGGTGGATATTCCGAAGGATGTCACGATCCACAAGACGGAGTTCCACTATCCCAAAACGGTCGCCATGCGCTCCTACAATCCAGTGGTCAAGGGACATACCGGCCAGATCAAGAAGGCGGTACAGCTGTTGCTCGATGCCAAACGCCCGATGATCTACACCGGTGGCGGTGTGATCCTCTCCGATGCCGGCGACAAGCTGACCAAACTGACGCGCATGCTCGGCTACCCGATTACCCAGACCCTGATGGGCCTGGGCGCCTATCCGGCCACCGACCGCCAGTTCCTCGGCATGCTGGGCATGCACGGCACCTACGAAGCCAACATGGCGATGCAGGAGTGCGACGTGCTGGTCGCCATTGGTGCGCGCTTCGACGACCGCGTGATCGGCAATCCCGACCACTTCGGCAAGGTCGCACGCAAGATCATCCATGTCGATATCGACCCGTCTTCGATCTCCAAGCGCGTGCGTGTCGATGTGCCGATCGTCGGCAACGTGCCCGATGTGCTCGACGAAATCGTCAAACAACTCGAGGCCAGCGAGGGCAAGCCCGATGCAAAGCATCTCGCGTCCTGGTGGAAGCAGATCGAGGAATGGCGCAAGAAGGATTCGCTCAAGTACAAGATGGGCAGCGATCTGATCATGCCGCAGTATGTCGTCGAAAAGCTCTATGAGATCACCGGTGGCGATGCCTTCGTGACCTCGGACGTCGGCCAGCACCAGATGTGGGCCGCGCAGTACTACAAGTTCGACAAGCCGCGCCGCTGGATCAATTCGGGCGGTCTTGGCACGATGGGCTTCGGCCTGCCGGCGGCGATGGGCGTGCGCTTCGCTAATCCGAAGGCGCAGGTGGCCTGCATCACCGGCGAAGGCTCGATCCAGATGAATATCCAGGAACTGTCGACCTGCAAGCAGTTCCACCTGCCGGTCAAGATTCTCTGCCTCAACAACGGCTATCTCGGCATGGTGCGCCAGTGGCAGCAGATGTTCCACGGCAACCGATATGCAGAATCCTATGTCGATGCACTGCCGGATTTCGTCAAGCTGGCCGAGGCCTACGGCCATGTCGGTATTCGCGCCACCAAGCCGGCTGATGTCGAGCCAGCGTTGAAAGAGGCTTTCGTGAAACACAAGAACGAACTCGTCTTCCTCGACTTCCTGACCGACAAGACTGCCAACGTCTTCCCGATGATTGCGGCGGGCAAGGGTCTGTCGGAAATGATCCTGGCGGAGGAACTCTGATCATGCGCCACATCATTTCCATCCTCATCGAAAATGAATCCGGTGCCCTGTCGCGCGTTTCCGGCCTGTTCTCCGCGCGCGGCTACAACATCGATTCGCTGACCGTCGCGCCGACTGAAGATCCCTCGCTGTCGCGCATGACCATCGTCAGTATCGGTTCCGACGACATCATCGAGCAGATCACCAAGCAACTCAACAAGCTGATCGACATCGTCAAGGTGGTCGATCTGTCCGAGGCGGCGCACATCGAGCGCGAGCTGATGCTCGTCAAGGTGCGTGCTACCGGCAAGGATCGCGAGGAGATGAAGCGGGTCGCCGACATCTTCCGTGCCCACATCATCGATGTGACCGAATCCTCCTACGTCATCGAGTTGACCGGCAATGGCGCCAAGCTCGATGCTTTCCTCGACGCCATCGACCGTTCGCTGATTCTCGAAACCGTTCGTACCGGCGTCTGCGGCATCGGCCGCGGTGACCGAATTCTCAAAGTCTGATCTCGTCTATCAAAATCAAAGGAAAATCATGAAAGTCTATTACGACAAGGACGCCGACCTCTCCCTCATCAAGGGCAAGAAAGTCACCATCGTGGGCTATGGTTCGCAGGGGCATGCCCATGCGCAAAACCTCAAGGACTCGGGCGTTAAGGTCACGGTTGGCCTGCGCAAGAGTGGTGCTTCCTGGGATAAGGCGAAAAAGGCTGGCCTCAAGGTCGAGGAAGTCGCCAAGGCCGTCAAGGATGCCGACGTCGTCATGATCCTGCTGCCCGACGAGACTATCCCATCGGTGTATTACGCCGATGTCGAACCGAACATGAAGAAGGGCGCGGCACTGGCCTTCGCCCATGGCTTCAACGTCCACTACAATCAGGTTGTGCCGCGTAATGACGTCGATGTCATCATGATCGCCCCGAAGGGCCCCGGCCACACCGTGCGTTCCGAATACCAGCGTGGCGGCGGTGTGCCCTCACTGATCGCTGTCTATCAGGACAAGTCGGGTAAGGCCAAGGATATCGCCTTGTCCTATGCGGCGGCCAACGGTGGCACCAAGGGTGGCGTCATCGAGACCAACTTCCGTGAAGAGACCGAAACCGACCTGTTCGGCGAGCAGGCCGTGCTGTGCGGTGGCCTGGTCGAACTGATCAAGGCCGGCTACGAGACGCTGACCGATGCCGGCTATGCGCCGGAAATGGCCTACTTCGAGTGCCTGCATGAAGTGAAGCTGATCGTCGACCTGATCTTCCAGGGTGGCATCGCCAACATGAACTACTCGATCTCCAACAATGCGGAGTATGGCGAATACGTCACTGGCCCGCGCGTGATCGGCCCCGAGGCCCGTGCCGCAATGAAGGAAGCGCTGGCCAACATCCAGAACGGCGAGTATGCCAAGCGTTTCATCCTCGAAGGTCGTACCAACTACCCCGAAATGACCGCTCGCCGTCGCCTGACCGCCGAACATTCGATCGAACAGGTCGGCGCGAAGCTGCGCGACATGATGCCCTGGATCAACGCCAAGGCGCTGGTGGATAAGTCAAAAAACTAAGTGGCTTACTACCCTCACCCCATCATCGCCCGGGAAGGTTGGCCCTTCCTGGGCGGTTCCGTTGCTTTGGCGCTGCTGGTGACCTACGGGGGCGGCAGCCTTGCCTGGTCGCTTCCGTTCTGGCTGGTCGCGCTGTTTGTGTTGCAGTTCTTCCGCGATCCGCCGCGCGAGGTACCGGGCAATGATAAGAGTGTGCTGTCCCCGGCCGATGGTCGCATCGTCGTCATCGAACCGGCGCACGATCCCTGGCTGAATCGCGAGTCGCTGAAGATCAGCGTCTTCATGAACGTTTTCAACGTTCACTCGAACCGTAGTCCAATCGATGGCGAAGTCATCAAGCGCTGGTATCACCCGGGCAAGTTCGTCAATGCCGACCTTGACAAGGCCTCGACCGAAAACGAGCGCAATGCCTTGCAACTGCGTACCGCCGATGGGCTGGAAATCACGTGTGTGCAAGTGGCGGGCTTGATTGCGCGTCGCATCCTTTGTTATGCCGAACCCGGTGACAAGCTCGTGCGCGGTCAGCGCTATGGCTTTATCCGCTTTGGTTCGCGGGTCGATCTCTACCTGCCGAAGGACGTGCGCGTCAACGTCGGCGTGGGAGAGAAGGTGCGGGCGACCTCGACCATCCTTGCCGAATTGCCCTGAGCGGCGATGCCCGACTATCGTCCCCGCAAGACCCTGTTCAATCCGGAACTGCGCCGGCGCGGCATCTACATTCTGCCGAACCTGTTCACCACGGCGGCGTTGTTCTCGGGTTTTTTCGCCATCGTGCAGGCGATGAACGGCCGCTTCGAAATCGCCGCAGTGGCGATCTTCATCGCCATGATCTTCGATGGCCTCGACGGCCGCGTCGCGCGGCTTACGAACACCCAAAGCGCGTTTGGGGCCGAGTACGACTCGCTTTCGGACATGGTGTCATTCGGTGCCGCGCCAGCGCTGGTGGTCTACGTCTGGGCGCTCAAGGACATGGGCAAGCTCGGCTGGATTGCCGCCTTCATCTACTGCGTGGGGGCTGCGCTGAGGCTGGCCCGCTTCAATACCAACATCGAAGTCGTGGACAAGCGTTACTTCCAGGGCCTCCCCAGCCCGGCAGCAGCGGCACTGGTGGCTGGACTCGTCTGGGTATTGATCGACAATGAGTGGACGGGGCATGAGGCGCGTTGGTATGCATTTGCGCTGACCATCTTCGCCGGGGTGACGATGGTGACCAACCTGCGCTTTTGGTCGGGAAAAAGCCTGAACCTGCGGAAGAGTGTTCCTTTCATAGTGGTCGTGGCCATTGCGCTGGCCTTTGCACTCGGCTCGATCTATACACCGGGAATGCTGTTCGCGCTGTTCCTCGCCTATGCGGTGTCCGGCTACGTCATAGCCGTGGGCGATTGGGTCAATAGGCGCAAAAAATTTGCGCGTGGCGAATAGTTTGTTATATTCGTCGCATGACTGCGACGATGATTCTCCTTTCTGCCGTTTTCCTCAGCCTGACTGCCCTGCTGGTGGCGCGCGATCTGCTGCGCACCAAGCTGCGTCCGCTGCTGCGCCGCGCGCGCTAAATATCCCATCCCACAATTCGAGTTTCGTCCCCCGTTGCCAGCTGGCGACGGGCAGTGATTTCCGCAGGAATTCCTAACGGAGAATGAACATGAGCAAACCCCAGTTGTTGATTTTTGACACCACCTTGCGCGATGGCGAGCAGAGTCCTGGTGCGGCGATGACGCGCGAAGAGAAGATGCGCATAGCCCGCCAGCTCGAGAAGATGCGCGTCGACATCATCGAGGCCGGCTTCGCAGCCGCAAGCCCAGGTGACTTCGAGGCGATCCGTTCCATCGCCGAAGTAATCAAGGAGTCCACCGTCTGCTCGCTCGCGCGAGCCAACGAGAAGGATGTGCGCCGTGCCGGTGAGGCGATCAAACCGGCGGCACGCGGCCGCATCCATACCTTCATTGCGACCTCGCCGATCCACATGGAGAAGAAGCTGCGCATGAAGCCCGACGAGGTCGTCGAGGCGGCCGTGAAAGCGGTGAAATGGGCGCTCGAATACACGGATGATGTGGAATTTTCGGCCGAGGATGCGGTGCGTTCGGAATTCGACTTCCTCTGCCGCGTATTCGATGCCGTGATCCAGGCCGGCGCCAAGACCATCAACGTGCCCGATACTGTTGGCTACAGCATCCCGGTGCAGTGGGGCGAGCGCATGCGGCAACTCATCGAGCACGTACCCAATTCCGACAAGGTGATCTGGTCGACGCACTGCCACAACGACCTCGGCATGGCCTCGGCCAACTCGCTCGCCGCCGTCTTGAATGGCGCGCGGCAGGTCGAATGCACGATCAATGGCCTCGGCGAACGGGCCGGCAATGCTTCGCTCGAAGAAATCGTCATGGCAGTACGCACGCGCAAGGATCTATTCCCGGTCGAGACCCGCATCGATACCGCACAGATCGTGCCGGCATCGCGCCTCGTGTCGCAGATCACCGGCTATGTCGTGCAGCCGAACAAGGCGATTGTCGGTGCCAATGCCTTCGCGCACGAGTCCGGCATTCATCAGGATGGCGTGCTCAAGCATCGCGAAACTTACGAAATCATGCGTGCCGAGGATGTGGGCTGGAACGCCAACAAGCTTTCCCTCGGCAAGCTCTCCGGCCGCAATGCCTTCAAGACCAAGCTTTCCGAACTCGGCATCGAACTGGCGAGCGAGGAAGCCTTGAACATCGCTTTCGCCAAGTTCAAGGAACTCGCCGACAAGAAGCGCGAGATCTTCGACGAGGACTTGCAGGCGATCGTTTCCGACGAACTGGTGACGCCCGAAGTCGAACATTACAAACTGGTTTCGTCGCGCTTCCATTCGGAAACCGGCGAGGAACCGATGGCCGAGTTAACCCTCGCGGTCGGTGGTGCGGAAAAGCGCGCGAAGTCAAACGGCAGCGGCCCGGTCGATGCTACCTTCAAGGCGATCGAAAGCGTTGCCGGCAGCGGTTCCGACCTGTTGCTCTATTCGGTGAATGCGATCACGACAGGCACCGACGCGCAGGGAGAAGTCACGGTGCGCCTGTCGAAGGACGGCCGCATCGTCAATGGACAGGGCGCGGATACTGACATCATCGTCGCATCAGCCAAGGCTTATCTCAACGCCCTGAACAAGCTGCACGCCGGACCGGAACGCGTCAATCCGCAGCTCTAGCGAAAGTCGGCGCTGGCGGGACGGCACCTGGATGGTACTTGCACCGTTTCATCTGCTCGTACAAGTCGTGCGCCGTTTCCGGGCCGAGCGCTATGCCCAGACGGCAGCCGCCCTGTCCTTCGCCACCTTGCTGGGACTGGTGCCCATGCTGGTCGTCGGCGCGACGCTGATCGAAACCTTGCCTTTCGGCATCAAGCTGGCGACCGCGCTCGAGCAGTTTCTGCGCGCGACGCTGTTGCCGGACAAGGCTGGCGACGTGATCGCGAAATATCTCGGCCAGTTCGCGCACCGTGGCGGGCGTGCAACTTGGGTTGGCCTTGCCCTTCTGGGGGGAACCGCAATGCTGCAAATGCTGACGATCGAACGAGCTTTCGACGCGATCTGGAAAGTCCGGAAGCAGCGGCCATGGCTCAAACGCCTTGGTCTGCATTTGTTCACCCTGCTGCTCGGGCCGCTGGTTTTTGGCGGGGCGCTGGCGAGCATCACTTACCTTGCGACGGTTTCCTTCGGCCTCGTCGATGAGCCACGCTGGTTGCGCATGGCCTTTTCCGAAACCTTGCCGCTGGCTTTTCTCGTCCTGCTGTTCAGTCTGCTCTACTGGGCACTGCCGAACCGGCCGGTGTCGCGCTGGCATGCCGGCATCGCAGGCGGTCTCGCCGCCCTGTCCTTCATCGGCATGCAATGGCTCTTCGCGCTTTATGTCGTGAAGTTGCCGACTTACACGCTGGTCTACGGCGCATTCGCGGTGCTGCCGATCTTTCTGCTGTGGCTTTATCTGTCGTGGTCGGTGATCCTCATCGGTGCGCTGATGACTGCCGAGATGCCGAATGCACTGCGCAGATGAACCGGTACAATGAATCGATGCGCTCCCTGTACCGTTTCCTGATCCTTTGGTTCGTCGGCCTGACGCTGGCGTATGCCGCGCCTGGCGATGCTTTCTTCGACACCTCGCTGGGCGACTATGTCGCGGAACTTAAGACATCGCAACAGCAGGGCAAGCAGGGCATCCTGCTGGTCGTCGAGGCGGAGGGTTGCCCATTTTGCAAGCGCATGCGCGAACAGATCTTGAGCAGACCCGAAGTACAACAATATTTCCATCGCCATTTCAATGTCTTCAGCCTGGACATGAACGGGAGCGTGCCCGTCACCGGCCCGGACGGCAAGGAACAGACCGAAAAGGCCCTCGTGCGGACTTTGAAAGTGCGCGGCACGCCGAGTTTTCTCTTTTTCGCCCCTGACGGTCGTGAGGTTGCACGTTACACAGGCGCGACGCGTGACGTGGAGACCTTCATGGCGCTCGGTCGCTTCGTTGTTGATGGCCACTGGCGGAAGATGACTTTCGATCAATTCCGGGATACGCGCTGATTAAGCCCCGTTGTTTGAGTCCCGCTTGACCGACTCTCTCCGCACCACTAAAATAATCCGATCAAAACGTTCAACTATTTGATCGAGGAATCCGACGATGAACCAGGAAGACATTCGCCAGACCGTGACGCAGAACCCCGTGGTGCTTTTCATGAAGGGCACGAAGTTGTTCCCGCGTTGTGGCTTCTCCGGACGTGCTGCACAGATTCTCAAGCTCTGCAACGTTGATTTCGTCGACGTCAACGTGCTGACCGACGAGGAAACCGTACCTGCACTTCGTGAATTCGCCGACTGGCCGACGATTCCCGTGCTCTACATTCGCGGTGAGTTTATCGGCGGCTGCGACATCATGACCGAGATGTATCAGGCGGGCGAACTGCAGGAGATACTTGGCGACTTGATGAAGGCCGCCGCCTGATCAGGCCTTCAGTTCGGAAGCAAGCCGCTCGATCATGCGCCCTGCCTGATTGAGGTAGCCGGCGCCGAACATGTTGTAATGGTTGAGGATGTGGTACAGGTTGTAGAGCGTTTTGCGCGTCTCGAATCCAGCATCCAGTGGCCATGAGGCACGATAGGCTGCGTAGAAGGACTCCGGAAAGCCGCCGAACAGTTCCGCCATGGCCAAGTCAGCCTCGCGGTCGCCACGATGCACGGCGGGATCGAAAATCACTGGCGTTCCATCAGACAACTGCCCGACATTGCCTGACCACAAATCGCCATGCAGCAGGCTGGGCAGCGGGCGGTAATCGAGAAAGAATGCACCGAGGTTCTCGGCAATGCGCTCGCCCTGCGCACGTAGCGGTCGCGCCATGCCATTGCGAAAGGCCATCTGTAGCTGCGGCAGTAGCCGTTCGGCAGCGAAGAAACCGGCCCAGGTACGGTGCGACTGGTTCGATTGCGGTGTGGCGCCGATGAAGTTGTCGCGCGGCCAGCCGTAGGCCGCATCGGCCGGCACCCCAGTGCATCGATGCAGTTCGGCGAGTTGTTCGCCCAGCCGGGCGCCGGCCTGATGATCGAGGCCGCTCATGTCGAGATATTCGAGTTCGATCCAGGCTTGGCCGCTTGCTGTCAAGCCTGAGCCATGAACTTCCGGTACGCGCACAGTTTGCATGGCGCGTAGCGCGGCGAGACCATCGATCTCGGCCTCGAACCTCGCCAGCATGTCCGCTCTGCCGGTTTTCCTGAAGACGCGTTGCGCTGGCATCAGGTGTGCGCGAGTAGTACGTTGGTGCGTGCCAGGCGCTCCGACAGAACGAGAAGAAAGCCCTGATAGAAATGCATGCGACAAGCGTCGGAGGCTTGCCGTAATGATTGTCCGTTGATCACGACGAAGCGCGTGTCGCTCAGAGCCATGACATCGGCGACGCGACGTGGATGCCGCCGGTCGATGACGGCGATTTCGCCAATGACCTCGCCGGCGCCCAATTCGCCCAGCGGCCGTCCTTCCTTGCTGATCTGCGCCGTGCCTTCGATCAGAAACAGCAGATAGTCGCCGGGATCACCGTCACGCATCAGCCGTGTTCCCGTCGCTGCAAGTTCCCAACGCGCGAAGCGCACGATTTCCCAGATTTCGACATCCGAGAACTCGTCGAAGAAATGCATCCCACGCAGCGATTCGAACTTCTCGCTGTCGGGGATTTCCTGTTGTTGCGCCATGAGGCCCTGATTGCGAAAAGCCTGGGCAAGATCGTGCGAGAACTCCTGCCAGGTCGCGTAGCGTTCGGTGAGTTCCTTGCGCATGGCGCGCCTGACGATGGTGTCGAATGCCGCTGGCAGATCGCTGCGAAAGGCTGATGGCAAGGGCGGCTCGATATTGCAGATTTGATAGATCATGCCGTAGTTGCTGCTGGCCTGGAAGGGCAGGCGGCCGGTCAGCAACTGGAACATCACGACGCCGAGCGAGTAGATGTCGGTCTGGTGATTCAGCGTTTCCTCGCGCAACTGCTGTGGCGACATGAAGGCTGGCGAACCGACACCCGTGACTTGCGTCTGAGTCTGTTCGTCGCCGGCCTGAATGCAGGCGCCGAAGTCGGAGATTTTGATCTCGCCATCTACTTGGCCATTTGGTCCGGTTGGCTGGACGAGCAGGATGTTGGCCGGCTTGATGTCCCGGTGGGTAATGCCGAGCCGGTTGGCATACTCGAGCGCGTGTGTACATTTGAAGATGATTTCGACAACACGCTCGATCGGCAGCAACGACTCGGGTGCGCAAAAGGATTCGAGCGTGCCGCCCCGCACGTACTCCATGACGATGAAGCTTTCATCCTCGCCAATCACGGCATCGTAGATCTGGACAATGTGCGGATGGATCAGTTTGCCGGCGAGAGAGGCCTCGTTCATCAGCAGGTGACGGAATTGCTTGCCGCGTTTGCGGTCCTTCAGCACTTCGGGATAGATGCGTTTGACCGCGACCTCACGCTCGGTAAATGGATCGAAGCAGAGGTACACCGTCGAGGTCGCGCCCTCGCCAAGGGTGCGAAATATTTCGTACTTGCCGCCGATCGTTTCCATGCGCGAATCAGGGCAGGGCGCGCAGTCGCGCAATTGCCGCCTTGACTTGGTTTGGCGCGGTGCCGCCGATGTGATTGCGTGCCGCGAGGGACCCGGTGACGGTCAGCACATCGAACACGTCGGCGTTGATGAGAATCGAGAAGGCTTGCAACTCGGCCAGCGAGAGATCGCAAAGATCGCAGCCTTTCGTTTCGGCAGCGCGCACGGCGCGAGCAACCGCTTCGTGCGCATCACGGAAGGGCAGCCCCTTCTTGACGAGGTAGTCGGCGAGATCCGTCGCGGTCGCGAAGCCCTGCTTGAGCGCGGCAGCCATCGCTTCCGGCTTGACGCGGATGCCCGGCACCATGTCTGCGAAGATCCGCAGCGTATCGATCAGCGTATCGGCGGTATCGAACAGCGGCTCCTTGTCTTCCTGGTTATCCTTGTTGTAGGCGAGCGGCTGGCCCTTCATCAGCGTGAGCAATCCGATCAGATGGCCGAAGACGCGGCCGGTCTTGCCGCGCGCGAGTTCGGGTACATCCGGGTTCTTCTTCTGCGGCATGATCGACGAACCGGTGCAGAAGCGGTCGGCGAGATCGATGAAACCGACGCGCGGGCTCATCCAGAGAATCAGTTCCTCGGAAAAGCGCGAGACATGCACCATTGCCAGCGATGCGGCGGAGCAGAACTCGATGGCGAAGTCGCGATCCGATACGGCATCGAGCGAGTTCTCGCAGACGCCGTCAAAGCCGAGTTCTTGCGCTACGTATTCGCGGTCGATCGGAAAGGTGGTGCCTGCCAGTGCGGCAGCGCCGAGCGGCAACTGATTCATGCGCTTGCGGCAATCGGCGAACCTTGCACGATCACGCCGGAACATTTCGGCGTAGGCGAGCAGGTGGTGACCGAAAGTAATCGGTTGTGCAACCTGCAGATGGGTAAATCCTGGCAACGGCGTTTCCGCATGCGTTTCCGCGACATCGAGCAACGCGCGCATCAGTTCGGCGAGCAGTTTGTCGATGGTGTCAATGGTGTCGCGCAACCAGAGACGGATATCGGTGGCGACCTGGTCATTGCGCGAGCGGCCGGTGTGCAGCCGCTTGCCGGCGTCGCCGATCAGCGCGGTAAGGCGCTTCTCGATGTTGAGGTGCACGTCCTCGTCGTCGAGGTTCCAGTTGAATGTACCGGCTTCGATTTCATTTGCGATCTGCGCCATGCCGCGATCAATGGCGGTGAGATCGTCTTTGGAAATGATGCCCTGGCGCGCCAGCATCCTGGCATGGGCAAGCGAGCCGCGGATATCCTGCGCGGCTATGCGCTGGTCGAAAAACACCGAGGCGGTATAGCGCTTGACGAGATCGGAAACGGGTTCGGAAAAACGGCCGGACCAGGCTTTATCGGTCATATTGAATGCTCATTAGGCTTGTTGCACAAATTTAATGCGGAAGTATACGGGCAAGCCGGCGCAATCCGACACGATTGGGCGTGGCGCTCTACACGACGCTCACGACAAGCGACGCATCGTGTCTCTGCCAGCAAAACGGAATGACATAGGCCTTGACGCCCTTCGGTAGGGAGATGACCTGGTCTCGTCCCTTGACGACTAGCGGGACCGAAATCAGGAATTCGTTGCCGAACTGGCGGCGGGCATTGCCGGATATCGTGTTGCCGATTTCGCCCGCCAGATCCGCGAGGTTCGGCGACGAAAGATCGGTCTCGCCGCTGCGGGACAGGATCAGGCGCAGGAGTTCCGCGGGGGCGGTGAAGTAAACGCAGCCTTGCCGGACTCCGGAGATGCCGATGACTCCCGTGTAGTCGGAGACCGGCAGGGCGGTCGGATCGGCGAGGAAGGGTGTATAGATGTCGGCGGCGATGCCGGTCTGTTGTTCGAAATAATGTTTGACGATGCCGACGAAGATGCGCAGTTCCGCTTCCGTCATGATGCTTCCTCGCTGAGCAGTTCGCCGATGGCCTCGGTCAGTTCGTCCTCCGTGAAGGGCTTGCACAGGAAACCTTGGGCGCCTTCCTTCAAGGCCTGGATGGCGGTCGCCTTGTCGGCCAGCGCGGAGACGACCAGGATGCGTACATTGGGGTCGACCGCATGGATTTTCCGGATGCATTCGATGCCATCCATCTCCGGCATGGTCAGGTCCATGGTAACGACCTGCGGTCGAGCTTCCTTGAAGAGTTGGAGCGCCTTTTCCCCATTCGGCGCCATGCCGGCAATTTCAAGTCCGTACGAACCCATTGCCCGGGCAATTTTGTTGCGGATGATGTTCGAGTCGTCGACGATCAGCAACTTGCGGTTCATGACGCGTCACCCGCGACAACTTCCGGCGTCGTCGCTACCGCGGGCGGCGCCAGGGTGATGCGGAAGTGACAATATTCATTCGTCGTAGTGCCGATGCGGATATTGCCACCCATGCGGGCAACGATTTCGCGCACGGCATCGAGGCCGGCACCGCGTCCGGCATCTCCGTCAATCGACTGGCGCGTGCTCATGCCCGGTTCGAAGATCAGGCCGATAATGCGGCGTGGCTCCCAGGCCGCCGCTTCCTCGGGAGTGAGCCGACCCTTGTCAATCGCGGCCCGGCGGATGCGCTCGACCGAGATGCCGCGCCCGTCGTCGCGGAACCCTAGGTCGATGCCTCCGTCGTCCCGCTGCGAAAGGTAGATCGACAGGCGTCCCGCCTCTGGCTTGTTCAGGCGCTTGCGTTCGTCCGGAGGTTCGACGCCATGGACGACGGCATTGCGAATGAACTGATTGACGAGCGTGGTCACGGCATCCTGCACGGCAACAGGCAGCGTATCGAGGTCGGGGCCGTTGTAGGCGAGATCGACGACGTTGCCCTGGCGCGCCGCAATCTCGGCGGCGAAATTCCGCCAGCGCTGGACGAAGGGCAACTGGCCGGCGCCAGGCGAGTGCTGTTCGCGCGAGGGTTCGACGGTGACAATGCCGCGCGCTTGCGAAATCTGCGTGATCAGGGCTTCGATTGCTTCGATCTGTTCGTAGAGTCCCTTGACCTGGACGGTGATCGGCAGGAAATCCTCGCCGGTCAGGTTGTGGCGTTCATGCATGCCGGTGAGCGTGTCCTCGAGGCGCTCAAAGGCGACAGCAATGTTCTGCAGGCCGAGCGCGGCGGCATCGCCCTTGATGCGGTGGGATTGGCGGAACAGCGCGTGCACCTTGCTGCCACGAGCTTCCAGTCCCGTTTCCTGACGCTGCAGCAGTTCATTCATGTTCTGCAGGCCTTCGCGTGCAGTACGCAGGAACTGTTGCAGCGCCGCCGGTTCGATCTGCAGGATCTCGATCAGCATGGCGATCTGGTCGCGCGTACGTGCCTCGGTTTCCTTCAACGAACGTTCCAGATTGATGCGCTGTGTGATGTCGTTGACCGTGACCAGCAACTGGGTGATCCGGCCGGCTTCACGAACGCGGTTGAAGCCGAATTCGAGATAACGCGTTTCCGGCTTGCCGCTGCCCTGGCCGTAGAGGATCTGGACACAATTCAAAGGATTGAGGTCGGTGACCAGCTTTTCCTTGACGTCGTGCTTGAACAGCAGATCAAGGTACTCGCGTGCGGTGGCCAGCGTTTTCTCGGTGACCATCGGTTGGAGCAAGGTGAAAAAGTTGGCGCCAGTAAATTCGCCAGTACCGAGAATGCCTTCCAGCACCCGGGAGTGCTGCGTGCCGATGGTGTGTTGGGTATCGAGCAGGAACAGACCTTCCTGGGTCGTTCGCAGGATGTCGGCGGTTTCCTTTTGTGCGCGCTCGAGAGCCTGGTCATTGCGCCGCAGGTGAGCGATCAGGTAGAAGAGAATGACCAAAAAGTTGATTGCGGCCAGGACCAGTGTGGCGATTTTCGCCTGGTTCAGCGTGGTGGCATTCTTCTCCGCCGTTTCGTCCATGAGGACCGCCAGCCGGGTCATCAGCCTGAGCAGGTCCGGCTGGGCTTCGATGACGCGCAACGCCAGTTCGCGGGCTTCGTTCTCGGGTGGCGTTGTCTGCCGTGTGACGCCGTGAATGGTTTCCACCAGCGGCACCCAGAGAGCCTTCGCTTCCAGCAGCAGGGCTTGCGCCTGGGGCGTGTCGATCGCATCAACATGCACCTCCTTGTCGCGTTTGCCGATGGCGTTCCCGCCTTGGGCAAAAGCAGTCAGGGTACGGTCAAAAATCGTCGCCGTCCTGTCTAGCAGTTTGATCTGCTCTTCACGCAGGCCGGCAGGCAGGCTACCTTCGCCCACATGCAAGGCGGACTCGTAAATGACCTGCAGCATCAGTGTCTGGCGGCTGGCCAGCCGCTCGTAGGTCGCATCCTTGCGGATTTGCGCGGACACCACAAAATCCAGGGCGAGAAGCCCGGCTTGCATGATCAGGAACAGCGCGACCGCGAACGAAAGGGCGCGATATTTACCGGGATTGAAGCGGAGCACGGTCTGGGGCCTCCAGGGAATCCGACAAGTCTGACGCAACATATCATAATCCCGGGGCAGACCGGAATGCGTGATTATGCAAATTCAATCGTCGATGCAATGCGTGCGGGCGGCCACCTGCCGGGTGATGGTAGACTTGTCCAATGACTTGCGTGTCCATGGCATCGGGATACTAAAGGATGGCTTGAGCGTGCTTCGTGAAAGGAAATCCGCGATGAAGCGATGTACCTTGATTGCGCTGGGCCTTGCCCTAGGCAGCCAGTTTGCGGCATGTGCCGCCCGTGCTGCACCCGACGAAGTCCTCGAAATCTCGGGGGGAACCACGCCCTGGGCGCAGGCCATCGCGCCGCGCCTGCTCGAACTCAAGGCACGCGGCATTGAACTCAGGTTTCGCGGCATCGGCACGGGGCGTGGGACCTTGGCGGTCATCGAGGGCAAGGTGTCGGTGGCGGCCGTGGGCGACACGCTCGAAGATTCCGTCGCGGCCGCCGTGAAGGCAGCCAAGGCAGAGAACCGCGAGATCGTGATTCCCGGCAATCTCGTCTATACCCGTATCGGCGCTGACGAACAGGTCGTCATCGTGCATAAGACCAATCCGGTCACCGAGTTGTCGAAGGCCCAGTTGAAAGCTATTGCAACCGGCAAAATCACCAACTGGCAGGAGGTGGGTGGGCCGGCGCTGCCGATCAAGGTGGTCGTTACGGAACCCTCCCTGGCGCCGGGGCAGTTTTTCAGGAAATCCGTGATGGACGGCGAGAACTACGTCGGCGATGCGCTTGAGGTGCGTTCGCCGCGCGAAGTCATCGCGTTGGTGTCGCGACATCCCGGAGGCATCGGCGCGGCGGCGGATGTCCATATGAAAGAGGCGCCGGGTGAAGCCAAGATTGTGAAGTCTCCCGCCATCCAGCGTCCTCTTGGCCTGATTACCCGCGGGCCGCCGACCGGCACGGCGCAGAAGGTTACCGAACTCCTGAAGAAGTAGTGCGATGAGTGTTGCCGGATCCCGGGATGGGAAAGCAGCGCTGATCATGCGCGTGCCCGACTTTCGTAATCAGGGTATCTGGCTGCGGCTGCTCCTTGCGGTGAATGGACTGATGCTGGTCGTGGCTCTGATTGGCAACCGGTCGCTTGCGCGCCTGCCCGGCGAAATCGCCGAACTGGCGGCGCTGGTCGAGCCGGTATTGCTGCTGGTGCTGGCCCTCCTTTTCATGCTGGCCCCTTGGCTGCAGCGCCAGCCTGCGTGGCGCGGCATCCTGTTCGTCATGCTGCTGTCGATGCTGGCGATGGCCGGTATGGAAAGCGTATTCGCCGGCTTGCTCGGCGGCACTGCCGGCTGGCGTGCGCCGCTGGCCGCCGGACTGTGCGCGGCCCTGCTGCTGGGCTGGTTCAACTTGCGTGCACGGGCTCAGGAGCCGGCGCTGGCCGAAGCGCGGCTGGCGGCGCTGACGGCGCGCATTCGCCCGCATTTCTTTTTCAACAGCCTGAATGCCGTGCTCGGCGTGATCCGCGACGATCCGCGCCGGGCGGAGATGGCGCTGGAGGAACTGGGCGAACTGTTCCGTGCCCTGATGCGCGACAACCGCGAATTGGTGCTGCTGTCCGAGGAAATTGCCCTGGCGCGCAAATACCTCGACATCGAGAAGCTGCGACTCGGCGAGCGCCTGCAGGTGCGGTGGGAAGTCGACGATTGTCCGCCCGATACGCTGGCGCTGCCGCTGCTGTTGCAACCCTTGCTGGAGAACGCCGTCTATCACGGCATCGAACCGGCGCTGGAAGCAGGCGAGATCCAGGTACATATCTCGGCGACGCGCGATGGCGTGAAGATCGCGATCGACAATCCCCTGCTTGCTGCGAAGGGGCATCGCAGCGGCAACCACATGGCACTCGAGAACCTGCGTGAGCGGCTGATGCTGTTCTACGATCTCGAGGCGCGGCTCGATTGCGGAGAAAAGGACGGTCGCTATTGCGTCTGCGTCGAGCTGCCGTTACGCCGTCATGAGCGCAGTACACCATGAGCGCCGCGCCACGGATTCTGATTGTCGATGACGAGGCGCCGGCTCGTTCGCGGCTGCGCCATCTGCTGGCGGACATCGCCGGCGAGTTTCCGCACCATATCGTCGGGGAAGCGGGCGATGGACTGGCAGCGCTGGAACTGCTGGCGCAGCATCCCGCCGACATTGCCCTGATCGACATCCGCATGCCGCGCATGGACGGCATCGAACTGGCGCAGCAGCTCACCGGATTGCCGCAGGCGCCGGCAATCGTCTTTGTCACGGCTTACGATGAATTCGCCCTCAAGGCCTTCGAGCTTGCGGCGGCCGATTATCTGCTCAAGCCGGCGCGCGCGCCGCGCCTGCTCGATGCACTCAGGAAGGCACAGCGTTTGATCCCCGGCACCGGACTGCTCAAGGCGCTTGCCCCCGCGGCACGCACGCGCTTGCGCGTGGTCGAGCGCGGCCGGGTGATCCTCGTGCCGGTCGAGGAGATTCTCTACCTGCGTGCCGAACAGAAATACATCACGGCACGGACAGCGGAACGCGAGTACCTGATCGAGGAACCGCTCGCCCAGCTCGAAGCCGAGTTTGCCGCGCGTTTCGTGCGCATCCATCGCAACTGTCTGGTCGCGTTGGATGTCGTGACCGGCGTGGTGAGGGAAAGCGAAGCTGCGGATGACAGTCATGTCGGAGAGGCAGGACACTGGGCGCTGTGCCTCAAGGGCATACCTGAACGCCTGCCGGTAAGCCGCCGCCAGTGGCCGCAGGCGAAGGAAAGGCTCGGACTGTAATAGTCGGCGCTGGCGGGACGGCATGTCTGTCCTAAGCATCGGAGGGCAAAGGATAAAAAACCCCCGTCTGCTGCGCTGCACTATTACAATTCCGCTTAATTCAGCATTCTCTTATCTCTCCCATCCCATCATGAAACAAATTCGCAGCCTCCTGGTCGCCAACCGCAGCGAAATCGCCATTCGCGTCCTGCGCGCGGCAAGCGAAATGGGCATCCGCTCCGTCGCCATTTACTCGAATGAAGACCGCTTCGCCTTGCACCGTTTCAAGGCCGACGAGTCCTATCTCGTCGGCGCTGGCAAGAAACCGATCGCCGCGTATCTGGACATCGAGGACATCATCCGCATCGCCAAGGAAGAGAAGGTCGATGCGATCCATCCGGGCTACGGTTTCCTGTCAGAGAACCCCGACTTCGCCGAGGCCTGTGCCAAGGCCGGCATTACCTTCATCGGGCCGAAGCCCGAAGTGATGCGTTTGCTGGGCAACAAGGTTTCCGCGCGCGAGTTGGCGCAAAAAGCGGGTGTGCCGGTCGTGCCGGCTACCGGCGCACTGCCGCGCGACCTGGAAGCCGCCAAGCAGATGGCGGCGGAAGTCGGCTACCCGCTGATGCTCAAGGCCAGTTGGGGCGGTGGCGGACGCGGCATGCGCGTGATCGAAACCGAAGCGGACCTTGGCCCGGCAATGGAGGTGGCGCGCCGCGAAGCGGCCGCGGCCTTCGGCAATGACGAGGTCTATCTGGAGAAGCTGGTGCGCCGCGCCCGCCACGTCGAGGTGCAGATCATGGGCGACACGCACGGCAATCTCGTGCATCTGTTCGAGCGCGACTGCTCGGTGCAGCGCCGCAACCAGAAAGTCGTCGAGCGCGCTCCGGCGCCCTACCTGACGGTCGAGCGGCGCGACCAGTTGTGCGAAGCCGCGCTGAAGTTGGCGCGCGCCGCCGGTTATACCCATGCCGGCACGGTCGAGTTCCTCATGGACGCCGACACCGACGCGTTCTATTTCATCGAAGTCAATCCCCGCATCCAGGTCGAGCACACCGTGACCGAACTGGTCACCGGCGTCGACGTCGTCAAGGCGCAGATTCGTATTTCCGAAGGCGCGCGCGTCGGCGAACCGGATTCCTACGTGCCGTGGCAGAGCGAGATCAAGCTCAACGGTCATGCCGTGCAGTGCCGCATCACCACGGAGGATCCGGAGAACGGCTTCACGCCCGACTACGGCCGCATCAACGTCTATCGCAGTCCGGCCGGTTTCGGCATTCGCCTCGACGGTGGAACCGCTTACTCCGGCGCGGTGATCACGCCCTACTACGACTCGCTGCTCGTCAAGGTCACGGCCTGGGGCCACAGTTCCGACGAGGCAGCGCGCCGCATGGCGCGCGCCCTGCTCGAATTCCGCGTGCGCGGCCTGGCCTCAAACCTGCTGTTCCTTGAAAACGTCATCAGCCATCCGCTGTTCCTCTCGGGCGAATGCACCACGCGTTTCATCGACGAGACGCCTGAGTTGTTCAATTTCAAGAAGCGCAGGGATCGCGCGACGCGCCTGCTCAAGTTCCTCGGCGACGTGATGGTGAACGGCAATCCCGAGATGAAGGGGCGCGCGCTGCCGCCGCTGCCCATGCCGAAGCCGCTCAAGCCGAATTGCGATCTGTCCACAGTGCCGCCGGCCGGCACGCGCGACCGGTTGCGCCAGGTCGGGGCGAAGAAGTTTGCCGAATGGGTGCGCGACGAGAAGAAAGTGCTGCTGACCGACACGACGATGCGCGACGCGCACCAGAGCCTGTTCGCCACGCGCATGCGCACCCACGACCTGAACGAGATCGCCCCGCACTACGCACGCATGCTGCCCGGCCTGTTCTCGCTCGAATGCTGGGGTGGCGCGACCTTCGACGTGGCGCTGCGCTTCCTCAAGGAAGACCCGTGGGAGCGTCTGCAACGCCTGCGCGCCGCCGTGCCCAACGTGCTGTTCCAGATGCTGCTGCGCGCCTCGAATGCCGTCGGCTACACCAATTACTCGGACAACGTCGTGCGCTTCTTCGTGCAGCGTGCGGCGGCGGAGGGCATCGACGTCTTCCGTGTCTTCGACTCGCTCAACTGGGTCGATAACATGCGCGTCGCCATGGACGCGGTGATCGAGTCCGGCGCGATTTGCGAAGCGACGATCTGCTACACCGGCGACTTGTTCGATGCATCGCGGCCGAAGTACAACCTCAAGTACTACGTCGAGCTGGCGAAGCAGTTGGAGAAAGCCGGCGCGCACATGCTGGCGATCAAGGACATGGCCGGAGTCTGCAAGCCGCGCGCGATTCGTGCGCTGGTCACGGCGCTGAAACAGGAGGTTGGCCTGCCCTTGCACTTCCACACCCACGATACCAGCGGCATCGCGGCGGCATCGGTGCTGTCTGCCGTCGAGGCCGGTTGTGACGTCGTCGATGGTGCCCTCGACAGCATGAGTGGCCTTACCTCACAGCCCAACCTGGGTTCCATCGCCGCCGCGCTGGCCGGCAGCGAGCGCGATCCCGGCGTCGACCTCGATGCGATGCAGCGCCTCTCGCAGTATTGGGAAGGCGTGCGCCGCTCCTATGCACCGTTCGAGGCCGACATCCGCTCGGGTACCGCCGACGTTTATCGCCACGAGATGCCCGGCGGCCAATACACCAACCTGCGCGAGCAGGCGCGCGCCATGGGCATCGAGCATCGCTGGGGTGAAGTGTCGAAGGCCTATGCGGACGTCAATCTGCTGTTCGGCGACATCGTCAAGGTGACGCCCACCTCGAAGGTTGTCGGTGACATGGCGCTGTTCATGGTCGCGCACGGCCTGACACCCGAGGACGTGAAGAATCCGGCACGCGAAATCGCCTTCCCCGATTCCGTGATCTCGCTGATGAAGGGCGAACTGGGCTTCCCGGCGGATGGTTTTCCGGTCGATTTGCAGAAGAAGATCCTCAAGGGCGAAAAACCCATGGCAGGCCGTGCCGGGGACTTCCTGCCGCCGGTCGATCTCGAAGCGAAGCGTGTCGAGGCGGAGAAGGTGGCCGGCCACAAGATCGACGACAACGACCTCGCGTCCTACCTGATGTATCCGAAGGTGTTCCGCGACTACGCGACGCACCGCGCCCATTACAGCGATGTCTCGCTGCTGCCGACGCCGGCCTTTTTCTATGGCTTGCAGCCGAACGAGGAGATCACCGTCGATCTCGATCGCGGCAAGAACCTGATCATCTCCCAGCAGGGCATGGCGGGACCGGATGAAGAGGGCATGGTCAAGGTGTTCTTCGAACTCAATGGCCAGTCGCGCGTGATCCGCGTGCCGAAGGCCGGCCTGGCCAACGCCAAGGCCAAGCCGCGAGCGGAGGACGGCAACCTGAAGCACGTCGGGGCACCGATGCCAGGTACCATCTCGACCGTTGCCGCGCATGTCGGGCAGAAGGTGGTGAAGGGCGATCCGCTCGTTTCCATCGAGGCGATGAAGATGGAGACCATGCTCACCGCCGAGCAGGATGGCACGGTGCATGCCGTCCATGTGCGTCACGGCGAGGCGGTCAACGCCAAGGATTTGTTGATCGAGTACGCCTAAAGTTATAGCTGGCGGCAGCGCGGCCAGCGTTGCCGCCAGCGCGAAAAGTCGGCGCTGGCAGGACGGCATCGTGATATGGTTTCACCCATGATGCGGCGCTGCCCCCGTTATTTTGCCTTCCTGCTGTGCCTGGTCACGGCCTTGCCCGCCTGGGCGGTGGATGTGCTGACGCTCGGCGTGTTCGCCTATCGGCCCAAGGAAATCCTTGAAAAGCGCTACCAGCCACTGGTCGACTACCTGAGCGCCCAGCTTGGCAGCATTCGGGTCGAGATGCGGGTGCTGAACCAGGACGAGATCGAGCAGGCGCTGGCCAGAAAAGAACTGGACCTCGTCTTCACCAATCCGAGCCATTACACGCAACTGCGCCTGCAGAACAGCTTCACGGGGGCGCTGGCAACGCTGGTCAGCCTGGATAGTGGCCGGCCGTCCAACTACCTCGGCGGCGTGATCGCCACGCGTCCGGACGTGAAGGGTGTCAACTCGATCGGCGACCTCAAGGGACGCAAGATCGCGATCCCCGGCACCCGGTTTCTCGGCGGCTATCAGACGCAGGCTTTCGAACTGCTGGAGGCGGGCATTCGCTTGCCGGAGGATGTGGAACTCGATGATCGGGGTAATCATGATGCCGTGGTGCGGGCCTTGCTGACCGGCAAGGCAGACATTGGCTTCTTCCGTACCGGGATCATCGAAGAGATGTCGCTCGAGGGCAAACTTGCGCCCGACCAGTTGCGCGTCATCAACCAGCAATTTCCGCCGAATTTTCCCTATGCGGTTTCGACGCGAATCTATCCGGAATGGGCGTTCGTCGCCCTGCCGCATGTCAGCAATCGCATCGTGCGCCGCATCGCCAGCAGCCTGATCGCGCTCGAGGAAGACCATCCGGTCGCGAAGGCCGCCGGCATCGGCGGGTTCTCGCCGCCGGGCGATTACCTGCCGGTCGAGAACCTCGCGCGCGCGCTGCGTCTGCCGCCTTTCGACAAGCCGCCGGAAATCACGCTGCGTGAGGTGTGGATGCGCTGGTGGCCGGTGTGGGCGGCACTGATCGGCATCATCGGCTCGATACTTGTGTTGCAGTTGATCCGCATGACCAGCCGCAACCACGAACTGGTCAGGCTCGAGAACGAACGCCGACGCAACGAGCAGCAGTTGCGCATCGCGGCGGCGGCTTTCGAATCGCACGAAGCGATGCTCGTTACCGATGCGCAGAAGAACATCATGCAGGTCAACCAGGCCTTCACCGAGATCACGGGGTTCACTGCTGCCGAAGCCGTCGGAAAATCACCCTTGCTGCTCGATTCCGGTCGGCACGACGAAAAGTTCTTCGCCTGCATGTGGCAGAACGTGGATAAGACCGGCAGCTGGCAGGGCGAGATCTGGCACCGCCGCAGGGATGGCGACCTGTTCCCTGTCTGGCATACGATTTCCGCCGTGCGGGACGATCAGGGAGGGGTGACGCACTACGTCTGCGCGTTCTCCGACATCACCCAGCACAAGGCTTCCGAGGAAGAAATCCGCAATCTAGCCTTCTACGATGCGCTGACCCAACTGCCCAACCGCCGTCTCATGCTGGACCGCCTGCACCAGGCCATGCTGGCCAACGAACGCAGCGGCATGCATGGCGCCTTGCTGTTCATCGACCTCGACAACTTCAAGACGCTCAACGACACCCATGGCCACAGCAAGGGCGATCTGCTTTTGCAGCAGGTCGCGCAGCGGCTGCTGGCCTGCGTGCGCGAAGGGGATACGGTGTCGCGTCTCGGTGGCGACGAGTTCGTCGTCATCCTGGAAAACCTGTCGCATCATGCCGACGATGCCGCGGAACAGGCCCAGGCGGTGGGCGAGAAGATCCTCGCTTCGCTCGACCGTCCCTACAAGCTCGATGGTATCAACCACCTCAGCACGCCGAGCATCGGCGTCACGTTGTTCGACGGCGGGCACGGCGAAAGCGAAGACCTGATGCGCCGTGCCGACATGGCGATGTACGAGGCCAAGCGCGCCGGCCGCAATACCCTGCGCTTCTACGATCCCGACATGCAGGCCCGCATCGCGACGCACAACGCCTTCGAGGCGGCGCTGCTGCAAGGCGTGATCGAGAACCAGTTCCTGCTCCACTACCAGCCGCAAGTCGATGCCGACGGTCGCGTGGTCGGCGCCGAGGCCCTGCTGCGCTGGCAGCATCCGGAGCAGGGCATGGTCTCGCCGGCGCATTTCATTCCACTGGCGGAACAGTCCGGGTTGATCGTGCCGATCGGATTCTGGGTCTTGCGTGAAGCCTGCATGCAACTGGCGCGCTGGGCCGCGATTCCCCATTTGGAACCGCTTACGCTCTCGGTCAATGTCAGCGCGAAACAGTTCAGCATGCCCACCTTCGTCGACGAGGTTGCCGCGCTGATCGAGGCGCACGGCATCAATCCGGCGAAGCTGAAGATCGAGCTGACCGAAAGCCTGCTGTTGGAAAAAACCGATGAAGTCATCGCCAAGATGAATGCCCTGAAGGATATGGGCGTCAAGTTCTCGCTCGACGATTTCGGCACCGGCTATTCCTCGCTCGCCTATCTGAAGCGACTGCCGCTCGAGCAGATCAAGATCGACCAGTCCTTCGTCCGCGATCTGGAAAACGACGAAAACGATGCGGTGATCTGCGCCGCCACCATCAGCCTCGCGCACAGCATGCGCTACAAGGTCGTGGCCGAGGGGGTTGAAACCCCGGCCCAACGCGACTTCCTTACCGCCGTACATCGCTGCGACTACATGCAGGGCTACCTGTTCAGCCGGCCGCTGCCGCTGGAAGGTTTTGAAGCCTATGTGATCTCATCGGGGGCCGCGCCATGCTGACCTTTCACCAGAGCCACTGGGGTATCGACCAGTGGGTCGTCTATCTGCGCGACAAGGAAATCCCCGTGTTGCCGCACAGCCAGACGGCGATGGTCGCCCTGCGCGAGGAACCGCCGGAAGAGCACGAACGCATGTCACCGCGGCAACTAACCGACTTCGTCTATTCCGATCCCTATCTCGCCCTGAAACTGCTGCGCAATGCAGAGCACCGGCGTTCGCGCCGCCTTGGCCAGGAAACCACGACGGCACTGGCCGCTGTACTGCAACTCGGTTACGACGACATGGTGCAGCTGGTCTGTGGCAGCATGGTTACCGATGCCAGCAGTGCCGGAGCGCGGCACTGCGTCGAACATGCCGTGATGGCGGCACACATCGCGCGGTCGTGGGCAATCTACCGCGCCGATGTTTCGCCCGACGAAGTGACCCTGGCGACCCTGCTCTCGGATGCGGGCGAGTTGCTGATGTGGCACTTTGCGCCCGAACTGCCGCTGAAGGCCGAGGAGGAACTGGCATCGGGCCGCGCGACTCGTACACTCAAGGCGCAGCAGCAGGCGCTCGGTTTTACCTTCAAGCAGCTGACGCTGACCCTGGCGCAGGCTTGGGAACTGCCTGCCCTGCTGGGCATGCTGATCCGTGGTACCGATACGCCGCGCGCCAACATCGCCCGCCTGGCCATCGACACCGCGCGCCACATCCTCGCCGACACGCATAACGCAGCCTTGCCATCCGACCTCGTCAACATCCACAACGTGGTGCAGGGCGCGACCTACGCCCAGCTGGTTTCAGCGTTGCCCATCCCCATTGAAGACAGGCAGTCGATTCTCGCAGCCGTCGAACAGGGGCAGGTCACCCGGCTCGACGACCCGCCGGCGACCTGATGCCGTCCCGCCAGCGCCGACTTTTGCTATCCGCTATTGCGCAGGCCGGCGGCCACGCCGTTGATGGTGAGGTGAATGCCACTGCGCACACGCTTGTCGTCGCTCCAGGGCACCCCTGAACGATAGCGCTGCAGCAGTTCGACCTGCAGGTGGTTGAGCGGGTCGAGGTAGGGATAGCGGTTGCGCAGCGAGCGCTTGAGCAGAGGGTTGTTCTCCAGCAGCGCTGTCTGGCCGGTGATCGCCAATAGCGCGGCAATCGTGTCCTGCAATTCCTGCCGGATGCGCTGGAAGATCGCCTCGCGCATGGCCACATCCTGCACCAGCCCGGCATAGCGTGCGGCGATCGCGATGTCGGTCTTGGCCAGTAGCATTTCCATGTTGGCCAACAAGCTGCGGAAGAAGCCCCACTCGCCGTACATGCGTTTCAGCAGGGCCAAACCCTTGCCGCCACGCATTTCCTGATACGCGTTGAATGCGCTGCCGAAGCCGTACCAGCCCGGTAGCATCAGCCGGCATTGTGACCAGGAGAAAACCCACGGGATCGCACGCAGATCCTCGATTGCGGTGGTCTTCTTGCGCGAGGCGGGGCGGCTGCCGATGTTGAGTTGCGAAATTTCGCTGATGACCGTGGATTCCCAGAAATAGCGCTCGAACTCCGGCGTCTCATACACCAGCGCGCGATAGGCGCGGAAGGCACTGTCTGCCAGTTCGGCCATCGCGGCGAGGCAATCCGGTTGTGGATCGTCGTAGGCTTGCGGCAGCAGCGTGGCTTCGAGCGTGGCGGCGACCAGCACTTCGAGATTGCGCCGACCCAGTTCGGGGTTGGCGTATTTCGAGGCGATCACCTCGCCCTGCTCGGTGATGCGGATCGCGCCCTGCACGGCGCCGGCCGGCTGGGCAAGGATGGCCTCGTAGCTCGGCCCGCCGCCGCGGCCGACGGTGCCGCCGCGGCCATGGAACAGGCGCAGCCGCAGGTGGTGTTTCTTGAACACTTCCACCAGCGTGATTTCGGCGCGGTAGAGCGACCAGTTCGACATCAGGAAGCCGCCGTCCTTGTTGCTGTCGGAATAGCCAAGCATGACTTCCTGCAGGCCCCCGCGCTCTTCGATGAGCCGCTTGTAGGCGGGCAGCGCGAAGAGGTGGTCCATCACTGCGCCGCAGCGCTCAAGGTCGCCGATGGTTTCGAACAATGGCACAATGTTGACGTCGAGTTCGCCCTCGCGCGGGCGCAGCAGGCCCACTTCCTTGAGCAGCAGCGCCACTTCGAGGATGTCGGAAACGCCCTCGTTCTTCGAGATGATGACGTTCTGGATCGCCGCCTTGCCGTAGAGGCGGTGCATGTCGCGGGCGGCATGGAAGATCGCCAGCTCTGACGTGGTTTCTTCCGAATAGGTCCAGTAGGGCGAGGCGAGCAGGCGTGGCGTGGCCAGTTCGGCGAGCAGCAGCGCGATGCGCCCGGCCTCGCTGCGCTTCTCATACTCGGTGCCGGGACGGGCGGCCTCGAATAACTCGTGGACCACGCGCGCATGCACATCGGAGTTCTGGCGCAGGTCGAGCGGGGCGAGGTGGAAGCCGAACAGGGCGACCGCACGCCGCAGGCGGCGCAGGCGGCCGCGCGCCATCAGTGTCGAGTTGTTGTCGCGCAGCGAGCGGTCGATGATATCGAGGTCGGCGGCGAATTCGGCACAATCCGCGTAGGGCGGCGCATCGGCCACGGCGTGGCGCAAGGCTTCCATGTGATCGAGCTCACGTGCCGTCGCGGCGAGGCGTGCGTAGACACCGGCGATGGCGCGGCGGTAGGGTTCGTCGTCGCGATGCGGATTGCGGTCGGGCGAAGCGGTGGCGAGCGCACGCAATTCCGGCGAAACGCTGATCAGCAGGTCGGCGGAGGACAGTTCGCCGCCGAGCAGATGCACCTGTTCAAGGTAATAGACGAAGGCCTTGCGGCTTTGCGCGTTGAGCGCGCTGCGCAGGATGTCGGCGGTAACGAAGGGGTTGCCGTCGCGGTCGCCACCGATCCAGGAGCCGGGACGCAGGAAGGCGGGCAGGGGTGCGCCGAGCAGATCCTCGATGCTGTTGTGCAGGCGTGGCAGTTCGCGCAGAAAGGTCGTGTCGTAGTAAGACAGCGCGTTGTTGACCTCGTCCATCACCGAGAGCTTCACTTCGCGGAGCATGCGCGTCTGCCAGAGGATCAGCACGGCGCGGCGCAGCGACTCCTCGTTTCCGGCCAGTTCGTCAGGCGTCAGCGGGGAACGGTCGCGCGCGTCGAGCAGGCGCGCGACCTGCCAGGAGCGGTCGAGGATGCTCTTGCGTTGTACTTCGGTCGGGTGCGCGGTCAGCACCGGCGCAATATCGGCGCGGGCAAAAAAGTCGGCGAGCGAATCCTTGCCGATACCCAATTCGGTGGCGCGCGCCGCGGCATGGAGATAGCTGCCGGGACGCGCCGGGGAACCCGCCAGCGCGTGGGCGCGGCCGCGGCGAATACGGTGCTGATCCTCGGCGATGTTGGCGAGATGCGAGAAGTAGCTGAAGGCGCGCACGACCAGATTGGTGTCTTCGCGCGACAGGTTGTTGAGCAGCGTGTCCAGTTCGGTCCGCGCTGCCTGGCATTCATCGGCGTTCTCGTTGCGATGGAGCTGGATCGACAGCTGGCGGATGCGTTCGACGAGATTGAATACCGTCGCGCCTTCCTGGTCACGGATCACGTCGCCGAGCAGTCGGCCGAGCAGGCGGATGTCGGCGAACAGCGGCGCATCCTTGTCGTCCGACAAGGGGGCGGGTGCGGCCTGAATGCTAGAATTTCCCCCGATTGAGGATTTGGCTGCGGCTGAATCGTTCATGGTTTTCTCGTCTATTGGAAATCAAGTGACCACTCCAGAACGTATCGTTATCGCCACCCGTGAATCGCGCCTTGCCTTGTGGCAGGCGGAGCACGTGCGCAGCCTTTTGCAGAAATTATATCCGTCCTGCCGTGTCGAATTGCTCGGCATGACGACGCGCGGCGACCAGATCCTCGATCGGCCGCTCGCCAAGGTCGGTGGCAAGGGCTTGTTCGTCAAGGAACTCGAAACGGCATTGCTCGACGGCAGTGCCGATATCGCCGTGCATTCGATGAAGGATGTGCCGATGGTGCTGGAGCCGGAATTCGCGCTGGTCGCGATCGGTCCGCGCGAAGTGCCTTACGATGCCTTGGTCTCGAACAAGTACGCGCGCATCGAAGACCTGCCGCCGGGCGCGGTGGTCGGCACCTCGAGCCTGCGCCGCGAGGCGCAGTTGCGCGCGATGTATCCCTACCTCGCCATCTCCAGCCTGCGCGGCAACCTGGATACCCGTTTGAGGAAGCTCGACGAAGGCCAGTACGATGCGATCATTCTCGCCGCCGCCGGTTTGACGCGACTTGGATTGAAAGACCGCATCCGCTCAACGATTCCTGCCGAGGCGTCGCTGCCGGCGGCCGGACAGGGCGCGCTGGGCATCGAAGCCCTGTCTTCCCGGCCCGAGGTCGCAGCCTGGGTGGCGCCGCTCAACGATTCCGCCACGGCGGCCTGCGTGCGGGCCGAGCGTGCCGTGTCGCGCGCGCTGGCCGGCAGCTGCGAAGTGCCGCTCGGTGCTTATGGCGAGTTCGACAACGGCACGCTGCGCCTGCGCGGGCTGGTGGCGACACCGGACGGCACGCGCATCGCGCGCGCCGAGCACAGCGGTTCGGCCTCTGATCCTGAAGCGCTTGGCCTCAAGCTGGTCGACGACCTGCGCGCTCAGGGCGCCAACGAGATTCTCGCGGCCCTTGGATAAACCCCTGCAAAAGTCGGCGCTGGCAGGACGGCACATCGTCGTCACGCGGCCGGCCGGGCAGGCGATCCACCTGGCCGAGGCCCTGGTGGGTCTCGGTGCGCAGCCGGTGCTGTTCCCGGTGCTGGCGATCGAGAATATCGCCGACGTCACTCCGATCCTCGATGCCGCGATCCGGCTCGACCAATACGACTGGGCGATGTTCGTCAGTCCGAACGCTGTCGACAAGGCGCTAGCGGTGATCCTTGCCCAGCGGCCATGGCCGGCCGGTGTGCGCGTCGCGACCGTCGGTCACAGTAGCGAGGCCGCGCTGGAGCGTTTAGGCATCAATGACGTGGTGGCCCCGCAGGAGCGTTTCGATTCCGAGGCGTTGCTGGCCCTGCCTGAATTCGCCTACGTCAAAGGCAGGCGTGTCATCATCTTCCGTGGTGACGCCGGGCGCGACCTGTTCGGCGATACCCTTAAGGAACGCGGCGCCACGGTCGATTACGTGACCTGCTATCGGCGTACCCGGCCTGCCCTAGATCCTGCGCCCTTGCACAGGCTTTGGAGCGAAGGCCGGCTCGATGCGATGACCGTGACCAGCAGCGAAGGCCTGCGCAATCTCTATGAGATGGTCGGCAAGGTCGGCCAGGGCTGGCTCAAGCGCACGCCGACTTTCGTGCCCCATGCGCGCATCGCCGCACAGGCGCAGGCGCTTGGCCTGCATAATGTGGTGCAGACCGGCCCCGCCGACGCGGGTTTGCTCGCCGGCCTGACCGATTACTTCTCACGGCCATGAACGAAGACCACAAAACCGAAAAGCCCGCACTCGTCACCCCGCCGCCGGCCGCCGAACCGCCGGGCAACCGGCCATCTTCGCCGCTGGCGCTCTGGCTGTCTGTCCTGGCCCTGTTGGGCGTCGGGGTGCTGGGCTGGCTGGCATGGCAGGGCAACGAACGCGTCGATGCGACGCGTCAGGAACTGGCGCGGCGACTGGCCGACAACGAAGCAATGCAGCGCGAGGCGCTGGCGCATGCGAAGCAGAACCGCGAGACGCTCGATGCGCTGCAAGGCAAGGTCGGTGCCTTCGAGGCGCAGCTGGCCGAGATGCAGAGCCAGCAGCTCGCCTTGCAGGCGATGTATCAGGACATGTCGCGCGTGCGCGATGACCGCCTGCTGGCCGAGATCGAACAGGACGTGGCCATCGCTGCGCAGCAGTTACAACTGGCAGGCAATGTCGAGGCGGCGCTGATCGCACTGCAGGGCGCCGAGGCGCGACTGGCGAAAAGCGCCCAGCCGCAATTCCTCAACGTACGCAAACTGATTGCGCGCGATATCGAGCGCCTCAAGGCGCTGCCCGGCGCGGATGTGAGCGGCATCGCCCTCAGGCTGGACAGCTTGCTCAATGCCGTGCCAAACCTGCCGCTGGCCTTCGAGCAGCGGCCCGCTCCGACAGTCAAAGGCAAGCCCGCAGCCAAAGTACCGGAGCCGGGTGCCGTCTCGCCAGAGCCGACTTTTGAACAGATGCTGCGCGCCTGGCTCGGCGAAGTCTGGCACGAGTTGCGCCAGTTGGTGCGTATCGAGCGCATCGACACCCATGGCATTGGCGACCCCGGCCTGCTGGCGCCGCGCGAAGTGTTCTTCCTGCGCGAGAACCTGCGCCTGCGCCTGCTCTCGGCCCGACTTGCACTGTTGGCACGCGACGGCCGCAGTTTCCAGGGCGACCTGAAGCAGGCGGATACGTGGCTGGGACAATATTTCGATACCAGTGCAACTGCCGTGAAGGACGCGCAGACCACGCTGCGCGGTCTGATCAAGCTCGACGTGATGCGCGAGCCGGTCGAACTGAACGAAACCCTTTCCGCGCTGCGCAACTTCAAGTTGGCGCGCGACAAGCGATAAGGCCATGAAAACGCTTTTCTGGCTGCTGACCCTGGCCGCGGTGGCGATTGGCGTGGCGCTGCTCGGCCGTCTCACCGATGGCTATGTGCTTTGGGTGATGCCGCCGTGGCGCGCCGAAATTTCCTTCAATCTCTTCGTCCTGCTGCAGGTCGCCGCGCTGCTTGTCGTCTATCTGTTGTTGCGCCTGATCGTCAATACGTTGCGCCTGCCCTCCGTCGTCAATGCCTTCCGCGCACGGCGCGCGCGGCGGCGTGAAGAACGTGCGGCCGCCGAGGCGCTCCGACAATTCTGGGAGGGCCGCTACAGCCAGGTGCTGAAGAGTGCCGCGCGGGTCGTGGATGACAAAGTCGGCGCCGGCGCGACGGCAGCAACGGTCGTGCCTGAAATGACCGATGTGCAAGGCATCGCGACGCTGGCCGCGCTCAAGGCCGCACATGCGTTGCGCGACCCGGAACGCATCGCCTTCTGGCAACGGCGGGCTGAAGCGCTCGATGCGGCGGGATGGCGCCATGCGCGCCTGATGGCGGAAATCCGCATCGCGCTTGATGCGCGTGATTTCGCCGCCGCGCGCATCGCGCTGGAACAACTGGGCCCCAAGGAAAGGCGGCAGGTCTCCGCCCAGCGTTTCGCCTTGCGGCTGGCCCAGGGACAGGGCGACTGGACCGGGATGCAGCGCCTGGCGCGCCAACTCGAGAAGCACAAGGTGCTGTTGCCGGAGCAGGCGCAGCCGCTGCGCCTGCATGCCTTCCACGGCATGCTCGACAGTTTGCAGGACGACCCCGTGCAACTCATGCGTTTCTGGCGCGACATGCCCGCCGCCGATCGTCTCGATACGCGCCTTGCGCAGCGCGCCGCCTGGGCGCTCGCGTACGCCGGACACTGCACGGAATGCATGCAGTTGGTCGAGGATTTTCTCGACGAGCGCTGGGAGTCGGTGTTGCTCGAACCGTATGCCGAATGCAAGGGAGGCGACGTGCTCGGGCGCATCGCTCACTGCGAGAGATGGCTGCACGAGCATCCGCAGGATGCGCTGTTGCTGCTGGCGCTGGGCCGCCTTTGCATGCAACAGCAACTCTGGGGCAAGGCGCAGAGTTTCCTTGAAGCCTCGCTGGCGGTGACGCCGAACTGCGCTGCGCACATCGAACTGGCACGCCTGTTCGACCGACTGGAGCGGAACGACGATGCCAACCGCCACTATCGCGCGGCGGCCGACTGCCAGAACGCGAAACCTCAGTTCCAGTCGCGCGGTATCAGGAAGTCGGTGTAGAGCTGTTCCTCGGGCGAGCCCGGTGCGGGGCGCCAGTCGTAGCGCCACTTCACGATCGGCGGCAGTGACATCAGGATTGCTTCCGTGCGCCCCCCCGACTGCAAACCGAACAGCGTGCCGCGATCCCAGACGAGATTGAACTCGACGTAGCGGCCGCGCCGATAAGCCTGGAAATCGCGTTCACGCTCGCCGTAGGGCGTGTCGCGACGTTTTTCGCAGATCGGCAGGTAGGCGTCGATGAAATGGTCGCCGACGCTTTGGGTCAGGTCAAAGCACCTTTCGAAGCCACCCTCGTTCAGATCATCGTAGAAGATGCCACCAATACCGCGCGGTTCGTTGCGATGCTTTAGAAAAAAGTATTCGTCGCACCATTTCTTGTAGCGCGCATGGACATCTTCGCCAAAGGGATCGAGCGCCGCCTTGCAGGTGTGATGGAAGTGCGCGCAGTCTTCCGCGAAGCCGTAATAGGGCGTGAGGTCCATACCGCCGCCAAACCACCAGACCGGTGCTTCGCCGTCCTTCGTCGCGATGAAGCAGCGCACGTTCAGGTGCGTGGTCGGGCAGTAGGGGTTGCGCGGGTGCAGCACCAGCGAGACGCCCATGGCTTCCCAACCGCGGCCGGCGAGTTCGGGCCGGTGCGCCGTGGCGGAGGCGGGCATGGCGGGGCCCGTGACATGGGAGAAATTCACGCCGCCGCGCTCGAAGAAATTACCCTCCTCGATCAGGATCGAGG
>Ga0209835_1000171_pt1 | contig 45748 bp, 40 predicted proteins | sample LakKivwa52mmetaG_FD_184138 | JGI IMG/M metagenome (GOLD analysis project Ga0209835, IMG submission 184138) | Anoxic lake water microbial communities from Lake Kivu, Rwanda to study Microbial Dark Matter (Phase II) - Lake Kivu water 52m metaG... | ecosystem: Environmental > Aquatic > Freshwater >... | reverse complement strand
CATGAAGAGCAAGCCCATTGCTGGCTTGGCATGGGAAATCATGAAACGTAACCCCGATTGGCAATCATTCCCTCTTGGCTTTGGAAACCCAGTGAATGGCCTCAAAGGCAGGATGAAGGTCGAGTCCAAGCGTGAAACAGATATCTTGACCATCAGTTTTGAATCCACAAATCAAACAGAAGCAATGGCAGCAGTAAATTCCATTGCTGAAGCTGTAATGCAGCAGAACACCCAATATGCCAGATTGGAATTCACCAATATCAGAGAGTTTTTAGAAACTCAACTGGATGCTATCTCCCGTAGGCTACAAACTTCTGAGAATGACTTAAGAGAATTCAAAAACATGAATCGCTTGGTGGAGTTGTCCGTTGAAACCCAGAGACTTATCGAAAAGAGTACTGAGGTAGAAGCAGAGTATGAATCTGCCCTTACTGAGCAAGCTGTCAAAGCTAGAACTCTTGATCTATACAACAGGCAGTTGCGAGAACAAGACTCGCTCTTGGTAAATGTGAGCAACGTGTTAAAGGCTCCTTACATCAACGAACTTCGCAAGCAAGTAGTAGAAACTCAAGCTCTGATCACAAAGCTCATTACCAAGAATGAATATCCTCTAGACCATCCACAAATCCTGTTATTAAATAGGGAGTTAGAAAATTCCAAGGCTACTCTCGATATAGAAATCCGCAAGTTAGTAGCAATATCGCTGTCCGATGATCCGCTCAAAAACCGTAGTGAACTACTGGCAAAAATCATCACTGCCAATGTCGAATTGGAAATAGCAAGAGCAAGAATTGACGGATTGGAACAGACCAAAGAAATGTATAATGAAAGGATTGTTACGCTTCCCAATACCGAGTTGGAGTTGGCCAGGCTCCTACGTAATATGAAGCTTGACGAAAAAATCTATGGCTTAATGATGGAGAAGTATGAGGATGCCAAGGTAGCAGAGCAAGCCAAAGTAGGAAACATCCGAATCATCGAGTATGCGGAAAAACCTACGGTTCCCATCAAACCAAGAGTATCTATGAACATCCTAGTTGGGGTAATCTTAGGACTTGGTCTGGGCATCGGTGCAGCCTTCTTGGTGCATTCTCTCGATACCAAGCTACGTACTCTCGAAGATATGGAAAACTTTGTACGGCTTCCTATTGTTGGAACAATCCCCACGATCAGAGAATCTGAATCCAAAATCGAAGAATTTAATCGCATGATCGAACATGCTGAGGGTGATAACAGAGAACAATTGGTAAAATCTTTACACTATGTAATGATGCAGCTTGTTTCTCACTATGCCCCCAAATCGCCGATCGCTGAAGCCTATAGAACTCTTCGTACCAATATCCTCGCAAAAAAAGGCGAGGGCTCCATGACTATGCTTATCTCTTCCTCTGGGCCCAAAGAAGGTAAATCCACCACCATCGTAAATTTGGCGATAACTCTATCCCAGATGAACTCACGGGTGGTGCTGATAGACCTTGATATGAGAAGACCCATGGTGCACAATAAATTCAGCGTGGAAAAAGAAAATGGCTCCAGCGATTACCTAATCGATAGCGATGTCAAAACCGAACAAATCGCCAAACCTTCGGGAATAATGAATCTCGATCTGATAACCAGCGGTTTCGTTCCTCCCAACCCCTCGGAGCTTATCTCATCTGCTCGTATGGATCAGATGATAGTTGAGCTGAAAGAACGCTATGACTACATCTTGTTTGATACCCCACCTATTATAGCAGTTACCGATGCTTTGATACTTACGAAAAAAGTCGATATGACATTTATCGTTGTTCGTTGTGGATTTACGGAAAAGGGCATCATCAAGCGTACCAAAGAACTGATGGAAAACATAGATAGCAAGATCGACGGAATCATCGTTAATAGCATCTATGTACAAAAGTATTATAGCAAACACAACTACTACTATTACTACTACTATTACTACTATTACTACTACTATGGCGACGAGGTGCCAAAGAAGCAGAAGAAGAGTGTTAATAACTTCTTACGCAAAAATCAATCTATTTCTTGAGGTCACCGGTAAACTTCCAGATGGCTATCACCAGATCAATACTGTGTTTTGCAGTATTGATCTGTTTGATCAGCTAAGATTTGCTTTGACAAAAACGCCAGCTATAGAATTGTTGTCCAACCTCCCCGAAATGCAATCGATGGACAACCTTATCGTCAAGGTTGCCCATTACTTGCGAGACCTTTACAAACCAAGGGAAGGGGTAAGCATATATCTGGATAAGAAGATACCCATTGCTGCTGGTCTCGGTGGTGGAAGCTCGAATGCCGCGATGACCATTATTGGTCTTAACAGATTGTGGGATTTGAACTTAAGTATATCAAGATGTGAGGAAATTGCTACCGTTTTTGGTTCTGATATTTCTTACTTTCTGCATGGCGGAACTGCCATTGGCAAAAACCGTGGCGAGTTGCTTGAGGCACATACCGATATATTGTTTGACCATGTTCTTTTGGTAAAACCCAAGTTTGGGATTTCCGCTGCGGAAGCATATCGGGCGTGCCAAATACCAGAAGTACCCTACGAGTGGACCTTCCCTCCCGGAAAGCCACTGTTTAATAGACTTACTGAGGGTGTTTGTGGTTTGTATCCGGTTATTGCCGAAGTATTGGATATACTGAGACACAATGGCGCTGTTAGTGCAGAAATGAGCGGAAGCGGTTCTACATGTTTTGGGATATTTAGGAATGAGCCTGAGATGGATGAGTGTGCCCAGATCCTTTCTAGGAAAGGGTTCTGGATTTGTAAGACAAGAACCATAAGCAAAGAAGAGTATCAGGAATGTTTTCAAAACTAAAATTGATCACGGGTACTGCAAACAGACCCTTAGCTGAGGAAGTGTCCCGCTTTGCGGGAGTGCCGCTTGGTGATATCGAGCTTTTTAAGTTCTCGAATGACGAGTCGTTTGTAAAAATCAACGATAACGTTAGGGGTGCTGATGTGTTTATCATTCAACCAACCTGTCATCCTGTTAACGATAATTTGATGGATTTGTTGATTATGATCGATGCCTTGAAAAGAGCCTCAGCTCAGCGCATAAACTGCGTGATCCCATACTATGCCTATGCTCGTAGCGATAAAAAAGACCAGCCCAGAGTACCCATCACAGCCAAGCTAGTAGCGGATTTAATCACCGTTGCCGGAGCACACCGGGTTATCACAGTTGATCTGCATGCAGAGCAGATACAAGGTTTTTTTAACATCCCCGTTGATCACCTTTTTTCGATACCAATCTTTGCAAGGTATTTCAAAAGCATTCTCAAGCTCGAAGAAGTAGTAGTCGTGTCTCCTGACTCCGGCGGTGCTAATAGAGCTCGAGCTCTTGCCAAAAGGTTGGATTGCAGTCTTGCAATTGGTGATAAGAGAAGGACTGGGAACAATGACCAAGCAGAATGTCTAAACATCATTGGTGATGTAGCAGGCAAAACTGCAATTCTCTTTGATGATATCATAGACACCGGACGGAGCTTGATTAAAGTAGCCAAGGAGCTAAAAAGAAGGGAAGCCAGTAATGTCTTTGCGGCATGCACTCATGGCGTTCTCTCAGGTAATGCAATCTCCGAGCTTGATGATTCTCCGATAGAGAAACTTTTTATCACAAACTCAGTTTTCTTGTCTGAAGAAAAGAAACGTAGCCCCAAAATCGTACAGCTTTCAATAGCAGAAATGCTTGCCATAGCAATAAAGAAAATACATATAGAAGAATCCATCAGTATCCTGTTTAGGTAGTGATGAGATTGGAGGAATAAGATGATATTCACAGTTGAAGCAATAAGCAGAGACACCAAAAAGAAATCGGACTTGAATACACTCAGAGCCGCTGGGTATATCCCCGCAGTGATTTATGGCCCTGAAATGCAGAACCTCATTATCTCAGTCAACAAGGCTGAGTTTATGAAGCTGTACAAAAAATCATACCATGAAGCCTCTTTTTATAATGTCGTCATTGATGGAAAGAGCTATTTTAGCGTTATGAAAGAACGCCAGATTCATCCTGTAACCAGGGAATTTTTACACATGGATTTTATGGCAGTGCCAGCAGGCAAGACAATCGAATTTGATATTCCATTAAAGTTTGAAGGTGAAGCTATTGGCGTAAAAAGTGGTGGATTGCTTGACGTTGTGCATCACACGGTAAAGATTTCTTGCAAGATTGAGCAGCTTCCCGATGCTATTCATGTTGACATCAGCAATCTGGAACTGGGTCATTCCGTACATATCAAAGACTTACCCAAAGGCGCTTGGAACTACAAGGGTCATGCAGATGACGCTGTTGCGGTAATCCACGCCAAAAAGGGTGAACAAGCTCCCAAAGCAGACGCCTAACCTTGTAACCTTTCATGAAACTGGTAATTGGGCTGGGAAACATTGGAGATAAATATCATCTTACCAGGCACAATATCGGTTTTATGATTCTTGATAATCTGGTACATACCCGAGAAGGGAGCTGGTGTGAAGAGCGATACTATAGCTACTTCCGCTTTCGACAGACGATCTTCATTAAGCCCAAAACCTATATGAATTTATCTGTCAAAGCTCTTCTAGCAGCAGCACAAAAATGGTTTTTTGACGATGCTCTGATCGTTCATGATGATCTTGAGCTAGCTCTTGCTAATATCAGATTGCGGAATGGCGGTGGTGATGGTGGTCATAATGGGATCAAATCCCTGCTGTCTGCGCCATCTCCGTTTTCACTGCGCAGGATGAGAATCGGCATTGGAAAAAACGATGGTATCCCTGCTGAAAAGTATGTCTTACAGAAGTTTAGTGAAGAGGAGTTAAACGCCCTTAGTGCGTCCTCGAAGCTGTTTCAACAGCTTTTGATCACTTATGTACAAAGAGATTTCACCAGCATGCTGGATGAATATAGTAAATGGAAAAAAACCTATTCCGGTACATCCGAATCCGGAATCATTAGTCCAAAGGAGGATTAAATGACAAAAGATTATGAACTTATGGTGATCTATTCACCAAAGCTCAATCCCGACCTTGCTAAAGCAGCAAACGAAAAAGTTCTATCGATCATTACTGATGGCGGTGGAGAAGTAATTAAAGTGGATGATTGGGGCAAGAGAATTCTCGCCTACCCAATCAATAAAGTTAGTGAAGGTTATTACTTTGTTGATTACTTCCGCTTTGAGTCCCGCGAGATCAAAACCATCAAAAGACTCTTTAACATCAACGAAGACATTATTCGTACTATGATCGTTGTAAAAGACGAAAAATAGGAGGAACCCATGGCAGATATTAGAGTACCACGCTTGAACAAAGTAATGTTAAGCGGTCGTATCACTCATGATATTGATCTAAAGTACACCCCCAAAGGCACCCCGGTCGTCCGTTTTGTCGTAGCTGTAGACAAATCCTTCAAAGACGAAGCAGGAAATTGGCAAACTCAAGCTACATTCTTGGATGTAGTCGCATGGTCAAAGTGGGCAGAAAGTGTCAGTTCACATGCTCACAAAGGTACACCTGTAGTTATCGAAGGTAGAATCGAAGCTCGGTCTTATGTCGATGCCAATGGAAACAACCGCAAAGCCGTAGAAATCATTGCTGAATACATTCAGTTTTTGGAGTATAAAGGTAAACCCGAATCAGATAGTGGCAGTAACGACGTACCTCTTCCTGAAGAATACGGTACCGAACCAAGCACCACGGACGATGTCCCATTTTAGGAGATTAAATGAATCAGATAGACAAAAAGAAAAAATTCACCCGCAAGAAGTACTGCAAGTTCTGTGCAAACAAAGAGCTTGTGATAGACTATAAAAACATCGACATGATGCGCCAATACATTTCTGATGTTGGCAAAATTGAGCCAGCCCGTTTAACCGGTACTTGCAGTAAGCATCAGAGAAAATTGACTGCTGAGATCAAGCGCGCCAGGCAAATGGCACTTATCGCCTACGTAATCGAATAATGTTTCTTCCCATGCTTGCTCTGGGTGCCTTGTCCATGTTTTTTCCAATGCTTACCCTGATCTTAGGATTATGGTATTGCTCCAAAAACTTGGATATCATCGTACAGCATCCCTATAGGTTTATCCTGCCGATGTATCTGATTCCCATCTCCCTGGTGCTATTCACTAGGGACAATAGCTCAGTTCTGCTGAGTGCAGACGCTATAATTGGAGTCATCGTCCCTACCACGATCTTTGTGTTTGTGGTACGTAAGACCTATACACCGGATATCCTATATGCACTTTTGGGTGCTATCATAGTAATCTATGGCAGCTCTCGCTTGATGCTGTTCTCAGAGCAGCTATACAGCATCTTTGAGCAGGCAATGATTTCGGTACAAAATATACTACCAGCTCAGTATTCGGGTGTTAAGACCGAGAATACAATGGCTTTGATGAAGCTGTTTTACCCCGCAGTGTGGACATTGCAACTTATCATCGCCATGGTCATCGGGATTGCATTGTTCAATAGACAAATTGGGCTCCCACTTAGATTTTCAGATATGAGGGTCAACAAGTGGTATGGCTTAGTTATCATTCTTATCGCCCCCCTATATCTGAGTGAAGCTTGGCATCCACAAATGTGGAACATGCTAGTAGCATATTGTATCCTACCCATGTTGCAGGGTGTAAGCGTGATGATCGCAAAACTCTCGCGTATCATCAGTAACCCCCTACTTAATGTCTTAATAGTTCTGATATTGTTGGCAAATTCCATATCATACATCATGTTTACACTATTGGGAGTTGCCGATCAATGGCTCGATTTTAGAAAAACAAACACTGGAGGAATATCCAATGAAAGTAATCATGCTTGAAAACATAGAAAAAGTCGGCATCAAAGGTGATGTCGTAAATGTCAAACGCGGCTTTGCCAGAAACTATTTGGTACCAAAACAATACGCCATTTATGCCACACCTGCAAATCTCGCAAAACTAACTGTGATCAAAGAAAACTTGGCTCAGCAAGAACAAAAACGCTTTGAAGAGCTAAAAGTTCTTGCCGAAAAACTGAACTCTGCTTCTTTGGTTTTCGTGCGCAAAGTTGACGAGAACGAACACATGTTTGGTTCTGTCTCCGAGATAGATATTGTCCATGAGCTACATGCCAAGGGAATAGACATTCACAAGAGCTTGGTGATCTTGGACAAACACATCAAAGAATTGGGTGAGCACCATGTGTCAATCAAATTGCACAAAGATTTGGTAGCTAGCCTCAAACTACAGGTTGAAAAAGAACAAGAATAATTTGGGAGGTTCCCATGAACGATACTTGGTTCAACGCTAAGAAGATCATTAGTCTGATACTCTTCATAGCAGTGTTTTCACTGATGGGACTGGCTACAGGAAAACCAGTCATGATTCTTGCCTATGCTGCTTTTTTCTTGGCTGTGTCTGGCATGTTCTACAACATGTCAAAAAAACGTCAGAGACACTCAGAAGTGAGCGAAATCATCAACCCAAAAGTTAAACAAGCGATTGGCGGAATCCTCCTATTGCTTGCCATCGTCCTACCCATTCTGTTAGTTACACGTACGAATCTGGTAAACCTGCCTGTTCTCAATATCGGTGTCTCGGCTCTCATTATCCTTATCACAATTTTGTTCATCGGGCTCGCTCTCTTTGCTGCCCACTTGATCAATGTAAAGGGTAAAGATGTTCTGGGCTATCTTATCCTGATCGCCATTTCTGCTCTTCCTGGAATAATAATGGCAGGGATAGACCGCACCACAACCGGTATCGGATCCGTATATTATATCGCACTTGCGGTTATGATCTTGGCGGTAAACGGATTTAAACTCTACCGAAACCAAGAATAACAGATCATACCATTATTGTAAGGTTATTCGGAGTACCTGCATAGTATGCCGAATAACCTTTTTTTGTAAATATGGCTTGGCAAAATGTCAATTCCCTGTTCGTGAAGCTCGTTCACGAATTTGCCGGTGAGAAATACCGCGATTTTGTACGCATCTATATGGCTTGGAAACCTACTGTTGGTGAACTTCTGGCTGAAAAATCTCAACCCTGCAAATACGAAAATGGAGTTCTCTTCGTAAAAGTAAAGAATAATGTTTGGATGCAGGAACTAATCTTGCTTAAGACAAGCATCATCACCAAATACAAGATAGAAAGGAATATCAAAATAGACCAGATAGTCTTTTTGATTGGATAAACTATGAGACGAGTATTGATCGCACCCTCAATCCTCTCTGCCGATTTTGGCTCTTTGGAAAAGGAGCTACAGAGCTTGAGAGTTGCCGGAGCAGATATCATCCATCTCGATATTATGGATGGGCATTATGTCCCAAATCTTACCTTTGGCTATCCCATTGTCAAGCGCATCAGTGAACTTACGACACTGGACTTGGACGCCCATTTGATGGTTACAAACCCCCAAGATTACATTGAGATACTTATCTCTATAGGTGTCAAGTGGATCAGCTTTCACCAAGAGACCGTCTTTCATTCTCACAGATTGGTAAAGCAAATCCAATCCCTTGGTTGCAAGGTTGGTATCGCTCTAAATCCTGCAACTCCTGTTCACAGCTTGGAAGCCATTTTGCCAGAACTGGATTACGTCTTGTTGATGAGCGTAAATCCCGGCTATTCTGGACAAAGCTTCATCCCCTCTGTTTTTTCCAAGATTGAGCAGTTGAGACAGCAGTACAAATACCAAGGCTATATCCAAGTCGATGGTGGAGTATGCGATACCAACGCCAAAGACCTGATTTGCTATGGAGCAGACATTCTTGTCTCTGCCTCCTATATCTTTTCATCAACCGATTACAAACACGCTATTAACAACCTCAGAGACTTATAACGGAGTATAATACATGTTCAATTCCCTTACCGATAAACTGGAAAAAGTATTTAAGAATCTACGTGGGATGGGCTATCTCACAGAACAAAACATCAAAGACAGCATGCGCGAAGTGCGCATGGCTCTCTTGGAAGCAGATGTAAACTTTAAAATCGTAAAAAACTTCGTAGCGGAAGTCGAAAAACGCTCCATGGGTCAAGAGGTTCTCAAGTCTCTCACTCCCGGACAGCAGGTAGTAAAAATCGTCCACGAAGAACTGATCCATCTAATGGATACTGAAGGGTTTGAGCTAAAAGTTTATAACAACAAGTTAACCAAAATCATGCTCGTAGGGTTGCAGGGCTCTGGAAAAACCACTGCCTGTGCCAAACTCGCACTCCACCACCGCAAAAAGGGCATCAAACCGATGATGGTAGCTTGCGATGTTTACCGTCCCGCTGCCATTGAACAGCTCAAGATATTGGGAAAACAGATAGATATTCCTGTAGTAAGTGAAGACAGCAAAGATGTAATCCAGATTGCTGAATCCGCATTAAAACAGGCAGATAAAGAACTCATAAACCTGATAATCTTTGACACTGCCGGCAGATTGCACATCGATGAAACTATGATGAATGAAGTAGAGCGGCTCAAAAAGCATGTGAAACCAGATTATATCTTTTTCGTAGCGGATTCTACCACAGGTCAAGATGCCGTTACCATCGCCAATGAATTTCACAAGCGTCTTGATTTTGATGCCGTAATCCTCACCAAGCTGGATGGCGATGCCAGAGGTGGCGCAGCTTTGTCTATCAAAGCTGTTACCGAAAAGCCGGTTGCCTTTGTGGGTACTGGCGAAAAGCTCTCCGATCTGGAAATGTTCCATGCCGATCGTATGGCTTCGCGCATCTTGGGGATGGGAGACGTGCTCTCCTTTATCGAAAAAGCGGAAGCTATGATGGATCAAGAAGAAGAGATGAAGCTTGCCAAGAAGATGCTCAAAAACCAATTTACCCTCAATGACTTTCTCAAACAAATGCAGAGCATCAAAAAAATGGGACCTCTCGATTCTCTGGTTAGGATGATCCCCGGTATCGGCTCAAAGCTTCCCTCCGATGTCAAGATAGACGACAATGCCCTCAAGCACGTAGAAGCCATCATCCAATCCATGACCCATAGGGAAAGGGAAAAACCGGATATTCTCAATGGCAGCAGAAGACTACGCATTGCCAAGGGTAGCGGAAGAACGGTAACCGAGGTCAACCGCCTTATCCGCCAATTTGAAGATATGAAAAAAATGATGAAGAGATTCACCAGCGGAAAAGGCATGAAAGGTATGCCAAACTTCCCAGATTTCCCCATGCAATAATTTACCCCATCCAAGGAGTTTTTATATGAAACGATTGATCATCTTACTACTGCTCAGCTTGGTGGCTTTTAACCTATTAGCGAGCCAGACGGTAAATGTTGGCTCTGGCATCAATGCCTTCCGCGTGCTGAGCTCTGATGATAATGAAACACGCATCGAATTTGGTGTAGGTAGCTTTGACAAGCGTGCTGTACAAATCGATGGTAAAGAGTTTTTTCACCTTTTACTAAAGGGCGAAGGAATCAGCCAAGACAAAGGCAATCCCGAGCTTCCTGTATTCAACCGCAGTATCATTATTCCCAATACTGCAAGGATGAACATCGAAGTCTATGATATCCAGTTTACGGATTTACTACTGCCAATAGCTCCCTCCAAAGGTGTAATCACCAGAGACATAAATCCCGCAAGTGTCCCCTATACCTTTGCAAATGTCTATGATGAAAATCTCTTCTTCCCGTCTAACATCGCCTCTCTGAGCGAGCCTTATATCATGAAAGATTTTCGTGGTATCACCATTCAAACTACCCCCTTTGCCTACAACCCTATCAGTAGGACACTAAGGGTCTATCATTCATACAAAATCCGTGTCTTTAATTCCGGTACAGATACCGTCAATACTCTCTTGTCGAGCAGAAGCTCCATATCCAGAGCTTTCTTGCCCATATATGAGAACCACTTTATCAATTTTAATACTCATCGCTATACTCCTGTGAGCGATACCTTTGGCAAGCTCTTGGTAATTTCACATGCCAACTATCTCACCCAGATTGCACCCTATGTAAACTGGAAGAAACAAAAAGGTATCGAGACCGAACTCGTTTCTTTTTCCACCATCGGGACCACAGCAGCTCAACTACAGACCTATATTCAAAATCGCTATAATGCCGATAATAGCATTACCTATATCCAGCTCGTAGGAGACGCTCCACAGATTCCTACCCTTACCTCTGGTGGCGGGGGATCGGATCCCAGCTTTGCTTTGGTAGCAGGAAGCGACTATTATCCAGATATCTTCATCGGACGTTTTTCAGCAGAGACCACTGCTCAAGTAAGCACCCAAGTAAACAAAAGCATTAGCTATGAAAGAGACCGTACTACAGCCGATACATGGCTATCTAGAGCTACCGGAATCGCCTCTTCCGAAGGTGGCGGTTCACAAGGCGACAATGGTGAATCCGATATTCAACACATGAACATCATCCGCACAAAGCTCCTAAACTATGGCTACACAACAGTTGATCAAATATATGATCCCGGTGCTTTGGCTTCCATAGTTACCACAAACGTCAATGCCGGCAGAGGATTTATGAATTATGTCGGGCATGGTTCGGATACCTCATGGGTAACAACAGGATTTAATAATACCAATGCCACAAACCTTACAAATGCCCACATGACACCGGTAATCATGGATGTTGCCTGTGTAAACGGCAATTTCGTATCCCTCACCTGTTTTGCCGAAGCTTGGCTAAGGAATGCCAATGGCGGTGCCGTAACCATGTATGCCAGCACCATCAACCAATCTTGGAATTCACCCATGCGTGCCCAAGACGAATTTACCGATCTACTTACAACAGAATCCAAATTCACCGCTGGTGGTCTATATTATAATAGCTCCTGCAAAATGATGGATATCTATGGCAACACCAATGGCTCTGATGGTGTCAATATGTATCGCACTTGGACTATCTTTGGCGATGCATCACTATTAGTAAGATCAAAAACCCCCACATTGATGACGGTAACTCATCCCAGTTCAATCATTGTCGGTACTTCTACGGTCAATGTATCTACGGGAACTCCAAACGCCTTGGTTGCTCTTACTCACAATAATTCAATCTATACACGTGGTTATACAAATAGCAGCGGAAACGTAAGTCTCACTCTTAACAGCGCTCCACAAACAGCATTTGATTATACCATTACCGCCACAGCCTTTAACAAAGTGACCTACATTGGTACGATTCAGCAAGTTCCTGGTAATGGACCCTTTATGACTGTTTCTGCCACAAACTATGTAGATGCCAATAACAATGTTCCCGAATACAATGAAGCAGGTGGTTTCAATATCAGCTTTACCAATATCGGTACAGCCACTGCTACAAATGTGAGCGCAACCCTCAGTACATCCACCACAGGCATTACTATCACAGACAATAGTGAATCCATTGCCTCAATCGAAGCTGCTGCTACGATTACTCGTAATAATGCCTTTACCTTCAACATCGCAAATAACGTAGTAAATGGAACCGTAGCCACATTTACAATCACAATGGTGAGTGGAACAGAAACCTGGGTTCATGAGTTCAATATCACGCTCAATGCACCTTCGCTCTCATTTGGTAATATGAGCATCCTTGATCCCAGTGGAAACAACAATGGCAGGCTTGATCCCGGTGAAACCGTCACAATCCAAATCCCCTTGCAAAACCTTGGCGGAGCAGCTTCGATCTCTGGGACAGCCCTCCTGTCTTCATCTACAAATGGGATCACCATCAATGGTAATACCTTTGGTTTCTCCCCCATCGCAGCCGGTGGAAGTACCAATATTTCCTTTAGCGTTACCGCTTCAGCAGATATGGTAGTAGGCACCAATGCCTCCTTTGTCTTTGCAGCCACGGCAGGTGCCTATGTAGCAAATAAAAACGAAACTATCGCTGTTGGATTGATTATTGAAGATTTTGAAAGTGGGAGTTTTGCATCCTTCCCCTGGGTAATGGGTGGGAGTCTTCCTTGGACAGTTGTCAATCAGGGAGCTTATGCTGGCACCTATTCTGCCAAGAGTGGAGCCATTACCCATAGCCAGAGTACTACTCTTGAGATTACTCGTGTCCTCAGCACTTCCGGACAGCTTTCTTTCTGGTACAAGGTATCCTCAGAAGCAAGCTATGACTACCTAAAGTTCTATATCGACGGAGTCTTACAAAATAGCCCCGGCTGGGCTGGCACCATTGGCTGGACACAAGCTACATACACTCTTGCAGCCGGTACCAGAGTACTCAAATGGGAATACATGAAGGATAACATTGTTTCAAGCGGCTCAGACTGTGCATGGCTGGATAATATCATCTTCCCCGCCTCCACCAGCCCCAGCGTTTACAACCCTCCCCAAAACTTAGTTGCTACAGGTCAAAATCAACTGGTTAGCCTCACTTGGCAAGCACCCGTTTCTGGCACTCCCACAGGCTATAAAATCTTCAAAAACGGCGCTCTACTTACTACTACCACTGCCCTATCCTACAATGACTCAGCAGTGGTAAATGGTAGCACTTATACCTATTATCTGAGAGCTACCTATACCGGAGGCGAATCAGACCCTACAGCAACAGTAAGTGCAACCCCAAGTAATAGTAGTGAAGTAGTTATCGGTACCGGCACCAGCACCCAGTCCTACCCCATTGATAGATATTACAATTATTCCACCCATGAGGCTATTTATCTCGCTTCTGAGATTGTTAATTCTGGACAAATCACCAAACTCGCCTATAATAAGAGCTCGGGTACAGACATCAATCCCATCAATGCTGTATCCATTTATATGAAGCAGACTACAGATAGTGCCTTGAGTACGGGAAACTATTCTACTACCGGTTATACACTGGTCTATAGTGGAGCCTTTACCAACACCGCTACCAGTGGATGGATGGAAGTAACTCTGAACACACCATTTACGTATAGTAATAGCTCAAATCTTGCCGTTTTGGTAGTAAAAGGTTACCAAGCATATATTACCACCTATCCATCATATAGATATACTACCCAATCGCCCACCAGAGCCAGACAAAACCGCAGTGATTCCTCACAGCCCACTTCCCTTACTGCTTCTACCTATCTTCCCAATCTGCGTTTAACGTTGGTACCTACCACTTCTTACAATCCCCCTCAAAACCCCAGTGCCACAGCAAGTTACCAGATCGTAAATCTTTCTTGGCAGGCACCTGTCTCAGGCACACCTACCGGCTATAAAATATTCAGAAATTCCAGCCTGCTAACAACTGTCACGACTCTTTCCTATAGCGATCTGGCAGTAAACAATGGCAGCACTTATAGCTATTATATCACCGCTCAATATTCCGGTGGAGAATCCGATCCCAGTACCACAGTTCAAGCTACGCCCAATGCCATAGCACCTACAAATCTTACTGCTGAAGCCGGTAATGGACTCGTTTCCTTGAGCTGGACTGCTGCCAGTGGAAGAAACTCAAGCATTAGCCTTGCAAAAGCTGGTACCGATCCTACAAGACTCATCTCTGGATATCGTATCTACCGTAATGGAATAGCTCTTACCGATCTCACCTTGACCACCTACCAAGATACTGATGTAGTAAATGGCAGTCAATACTCATACTATGTATCAACTCTCTATACCAACCCTTCAGGAGAATCCAGCCCCTCAAACACAGCAACTGCAACACCCACCGCCGATACCCCCACACCGGTTGTCATAGGTATAGGCACCACTCCTACACCCACTACTGAAGGTGCACCTATAAATATCTGGTACAAGAGTTTACATGGACAATCCATCTATACCGCTGCAGAGCTGAATGCCTTGGGCATTGTGGGTGCCCGCACCATTACTCATTTTGGGTTTAATATCGTATCCTCTCCCAATCTCCCTCTGCCAAACTTCCAAGTGCGGATGAAACATAGCACCTCTGCAAATTCCTCTGTTTGGAATGATGACACCAATCTCATCACTGTTTATAGCAATGCATCTTACATGCCCAGCATCCGGGGATGGGATATGTTGCCTCTGAGCATACCTTTTGAATGGAATGGGGTGGACAATCTCCTTATTGATACCGCCTTTGATATGGTGGCAGATTATAGTCAAAGTGGTTCTATCGAATACACCTCAGTTCCCAGTGGCTATATCTACAACCGGAGTGATACACAAAACCAGGCAAGCAACTTCACTGGAGGTACCACTACGAGCTATAGACCAAATGTCCGGCTTCTTTTGGCACCGCTTTCTGCCGATCCGGCTCTATTGGTAAACCCTACCTCTCATAGCTTTGGCAGTGTAAACCTCGGCACCTCGGTCAATCGTATCATCACGCTCACAAATTCCGGTGGCGGAAATCTCACCATCCAGAGCATTAGCTTGCAAGGCAGTGCTGCTTATACTCTATCCAATCTGCCGAGTCTGCCGTTGGTACTTTCAGGTGGAGCAAACATTAGCTTTAATGCTGTCTTCAATCCCAATAGCATAGGAAATCACAATGCCACCATTACCATCACCGATGACCGTGCCAGTACAAATATTGCCTTGAGTGGCATAGGTTATAGCCCCTATCCTATCGAACCTAGATTTATAGCAGAATTTGAAACGGCAAAGGGTGCCCTGATCCGTTATCCTGTGGGACTCCCCTATACCTTGATCCGGGAGCTCGCATCCAATGATCTACTCTATGTAATCGTAAGCAGTGCCAACCAAAGTGCTGCGATTTCTGCCTTTACCTCAAATAGCGTAAATATGACAAACGTTCGGTGGGTAGTGGCAAATAGCGATTCATATTGGACACGTGACTATGGTCCTTGGTTTATCTTTGATTCCTCCGGCGAGATGAAGATAGTGGATTTTAATTACAATCGCCCTCGTCCCAACGACAATGCTATTCCTGTGGCAATTGCCAACCATCTTGGTATCCCCTATTACACGATGAATATCACCCATACAGGTGGCAATATTATGTCCGATGGCAATGGTATGGCTGCCTCTACTACTTTGGTGCAAACTGAGAATTCATCTTTGACCACTGCCCAGATCAACCAACGTATGAATGATTATTTAGGAGTATCGGATTATCAGCTCTATCAAGACCCCAATGGTGATTATATCCAGCATATCGATTGCTTTGCCAAGCTCCTTGATGTGGACAAAGTCATCATTCGTTCCGTTCCCTCATCCCATTCTCAATATTCACAGATAGAAGCCGTCGTAGCATCTTTTGCCTCAAAGACCAGTTCTTGGGGCACTCCCTACCGTATCTATCGTGTTTATACTCCAAATAACGAGCCATATTCCAATGCCTTTATTCTCAACAAAAAGATACTCGTACCGCAAATGGGAACAGCCAATGATGCTGCGGCTCTGCAAGTATATAGACAAGCCATGCCCGGCTATCAAGTGATCGGCTTTACCGGTACTTGGGAATCCACAGATGCCATCCATTGCCGGATAAACTTCATCCCCGATGCTGATCTGATCCACATCAATCACACCCCCATTTCAAATGTAGCATCAAATCAGAACACGACTCTGGATCTTAACATCCAACATACTAATGCTCTTGATTTTAACCAAAGTCATGTGGCTTGGAAACACTCTGCTATTAGCCCTTGGCAATTTGCCAATATCAATGTACAAGGAACCCGAAGCTACAGCTCTACTATCCCTACTCCCGAATATGGTGATACCCTCTTTTACATGGTCAAGGTCAAGGATATCACAGGTAAGGAAAGAACTCATCCCCTCTGCGGAACTCTCGATCCCTTTATTAGAGTATCCACCACCGTGGGAAATCTTAGCACACCGGTACTAAGTATTATCGATCAGAGCGGTTCCATCCGTCTCTCTTGGAATACCATTCCCGGAGCACAAAACTATCGCATCCTCAGAGCCGATACCCCAAATGGCACTTACACCCAGATCGGCTTTACAAATCACAACCAACTCACGATCAACAACAACACCCGCAACCGAAGCGGATTTTACAAGGTAGTCGCCACTACCCAAACCCAATAAACAGCCTTTTCCTCTATAGCGAGGAGATAAAAAATAAGAGGTGATTCCACATCGGATTCACCTCTTTTTTGTAATAGCTATTTACGAGTATCTCAATACAAAATGCTCTGTAAGCCCATCGCTATTTGAATCTCGCAGCTATTTCTTTATTACTACTTTTGCCGCACATGAGTTTGGCAAGTTGCATTGTATTATGTATATACCCGGTTTGCATAAACTCCCGTTATTATCCCTTCTGTCCCAATATGCTTCGTATCTTCCCTTGCTGTTCTCAAAAGCACGAATCGCACGGACTTTCTGACCTTTGATATTGAATATGCTATACTCGAGGTCATGGTTTGATGATTCGTTTGTCTTTGATAGCTCGATTGTGATGATATCATTTGAAGGATTTGGATAAGCGCTGATTCTGTTTTGGGGTTGTGGAGCATACTCATCATCCACCGAGACCTGCCCATTGGGCATGAGCTTTGTTGCGACAAATGTACCACCGCCAACTTTACCTATTGTATAGATACAACCATCTGCACCTATGGTAAATGTTTCTAAACTAACTCTATAACCTAAGTGCCCATTGAAACCAGGCGTATAAAGCTCAAACGTCCACATTGTGTTGAAGGATAGATCAAACTTATACATATTCATCCAGGAAAGGGCTTTCCCTTGAATGATATAATAGTCAGCACCTTTCTCGGCATGATACACTTCGGTTACATTGGTATTGATCCGATAAGTGTTTATCTCTCCAATAGTCGAAATCGAGGTTAACAAAGTACCTTGGGATGGGGAATAAACATCTCTTGTAAACACGACAAGGGAATCTGAGCTATGATACATTGATAATCCCATTTGTCCATTTGTTCCAGCGATATCATATCTATTTGCTATTGTCCCGTTTATATTGGTTCGCAGAATGCTCAAGGTATCTGGCTGTAAAAACGCAGCAAGATATAGAGAGCCATCTGGAAGTAGTTCCATATCCAGGCTTGCTGCAGAGCAATAAGACTGGGGATATGCATTGTCTCCAAGAAGTGTGTAGCCATACGGGGAGCCATTTGAGTTGATTCGATAGTAGGTAGCCCTCTCTCGATTATTCACTCTGTACGATCCAATAGCTCCAATATCGCCATTTGGCAGCCGTTTGACTTTTTTGAACGGCTCCCAACTCATGCCTTGCCCAAAACTATCAGAACTGGAAATCGTTACAACTCCTAAATGATTTATATAGCCTACACCATATGCTTCGGGACCCCCGCTAGAAAATGCACGACACCGCTTTGATCAACTCCTTAGCTCAATATGGTAGGAGGGACTGGGATGAAATCATAGTGTATTAGATTTCCCAAGGGATCAAACATGAGAATGAAAGCTCGTTTTACTACAATCGGATGATCATCAAAATCTGATGATGCCAATACGACCAAGCTACCATTCGACCGCACATACATAGCATGGGGTGTAAAATCATAAAGGTGAGTTGAATGCTGTGCGGAATAAGGCAACTCAAATGTCTGGGAGTAACCTGTTTGACTGTGAGCATAATGGCAATAAAACACTGCTATTATGATCAAGATAATACGAAGCTGTTTTGACATCCTGTTTCTCCTTATACCAAAAATATGAAGATACGCTACTAAGCAAACACTTCCCACCACTAACTCATGCTGGCTATAATGTATTGCTCATAATATTAAAGCTGAAACAAATCACATACTTTACCAACCAATAATCTGTGTCAAGATTTATTTCGTCGTTAGTTATATGCAAGTGCTTTTGGGATTGTTGGGCTCATAATTCTCAGTGGCAATTTTCATGGCTTTCTGGGGGGCAATACGGTAGCAATACGGTCATTCACCGTATTGCTACCGTATTGCTACCGTATTGCTAGGGAGGAAGAGCTAGCTGTGAGATTTGAAAGAAAACCAGCTAACTTATTTACACATAGCACTTTGAGGGCACTTTTTATTTGCCTTCTCAGATTATTGTTGTGTGGTATTTTGAGCCCATTCCCGCTTGTACCAGCTATACCATGAGAACTTTTGATAATAGATGTCTGATAGTCCATTTTCACCAGAGTGATATCTCAAATCTGCTAGACATTTAGTGTAGCAGATAGCAGGCAGGCAAAATGGTAGTCTATTGATTGCGGTAATGGAAAGTTTGTAGTGCTAGGATATTATTTGCCGATGCAAAACTCGGAAAAAATCTTGCCCAGTAGCTCCTCGGTACTTACAGTACCCAGGATTTCTCCCAAGGCAGAGTGGGCAGAGATTAGTTCGAAGGCAGTAAATTCATAGCCGTCCTCATGGTGCAGGGATTGAAGAGCATTTTCGGTGGCGATGATGGCTTTCGCCAATGCATTTAAATGTCGGGTATTGGAGATAATGATGCTTTGTGATATGTCCGAGCGGAGGTTTAGGTGTTCCATCAGTTTTTCTTGGAAAATCTTTAAGCCCTGAAAATGCAGAGTAGAGACGGGAATGCTGGCTCTAAGCAGTTTTTCCAGTTTGGCACAGGAAGGCGAAACACTGTGGATATGATCTTGCCATTCGTTTAAGGTGGGCATTGCTTGGGGGAAAATGAGGTCAACCTTGTTGACGATGAGCAGCGTCCTTGGTAGAGAAAGGATTTCGTCTTGGTATGCGGTCTCGTCCAACAATCTTTCATATTCTACGATATAGATGTTAAGATCGGCATCGTGGAGGAGTTTATAAGTACTTTCGATCCCGATGGCTTCAATATCATTTTCCGCAGAACGAAGTCCAGCCGTGTCATAGACTATCAATTGATATCCGGCAAAGGCTATTACTTCTTCCAAATAGTCTCTGGTTGTACCGGCATGCGGACTTACGATAGCCCTGTTTTCTTCGAGCATAGCGTTGAATATTGAGGACTTACCGGCATTGGGAGCACCGGTAAGACAGAGCTTGATACCTTCTCTTAAGAGCCTGCCTTGCCGACCATTAGCATGCATATCACGCATGGTGATCAGCTTTTGTTGTAGCTCTTCGATCAAGACGGAATTTTCTATAGCCGGCAAATCCTGATCTGCAAAATCGATCATCAGCTCAAGCTTGATCCGCAATTCCACAAGCTCTTCCATGAGTTGCATAATATACTGGGTTAGCTTTCCGCGCAATTGACCAAGGGCAACAGAGCTTGCCAGTTCGGTCGGGGCTTTGATGAGATCATTTACCGCTTCTGCCTGCCCCAGGTCCAGCTTGCCATTCATATAGGCTCGATAGGTAAATTCACCTGCTTGGGCAATCCGACAATTTTTTAACAGAATCTCGATAATTCTCCCTACTAGCAAGGGATTGCCATGCGTGGATATCTCGCAACAGTCTTCACCGGTGTAGCTGTGCGGCATACGAAAGATAAGACAAAGCACTTCATCGATTTGCACACCATCTACGTCCAAAAAAAAACCATGCAAGATGCTATGAGATGGTGCTTGGATCAGGTTTTTGGGCTTGCTAAAATGCTTTGCCACAATATCAAAGCACTTTGAACCACTGATGCGGATTTGTGCCGTGGCAGCATATCCTGGCGCAGAAATTTGGGCAATGATGGTATCAGAAGTGCTATACACTGTGCCTCAAAATATCCACAATGCGTGGTGCTAGCTTTTCAGCGGTAAAACCTATGCTCTCATTGAGCTCTGCGATTTTCCCATGCGGAATGAAGCGATCTGGATAGGCAAAACAATGTACCTTAGCGGGATAAGCAGCAAGGCTTTGAGCTAGATAGCTTCCTGCTCCGCCGATAAGGACATTGGTTTCAAAGCAAAAGATATGTTTTGTTTCTGTCGCTAGCTTGGTAAGCATTTCCATGTCAAGAGGCTTGACGCATCTGAGATTTACCAATGTAGCGCTGACCCCAGAGTTTTTTAGTATATCTGTAATGCTCTCTACCATCGGAAACGTATCCCCCACAGCAATCAAAGCAATACCCTCACCCTTGCGGACAAGCTCAGCTTTGGCAGGGACAAATTCTTGACCAGTATATACTTCACAAGTAGCCGTGCCACGTGGATAGCGGATTGCTACCGGTCCCGTGGCATTTCTTGATGCCCAAGAGAGCATTTGTGCGAGTTCTATAGCTGTAGCAGGAGCCAAAATGGTGAGATTTGGTACCAAAGAAAGAAAGGAAAGGTCAAAGGCTCCGTGATGCGTAGCTCCGTCTTCGCCTACCAATCCGGCGCGGTCTATGGCAAAGACTACCGGTAGATTTTGTAATGCTACGTCATGAATGATCTGATCCAAGGCTCTTTGCAAAAAAGATGAATAGATTGCTACAAAGGGTTTCATGCCTTTGGCGGCAAGACCCGCAGCAAAAGTGATGGCGTGCTGTTCTGCAATTCCTACATCATAAAAGCGAGTGGGATAGGTGGCTTCAAAGGTGCTAAGACCAGTTCCAGAACTCATCGCTGCGGTAATCGCAACTACTTTATCATCTGCTGCGGCAAGTTCAACTAACGTATTGCCAAAGACTTCAGACCAGGTTTCACTGCCACTGCAGACCGGTTTTCCACTCTTTGCCTCAAAGGGACCAATACCATGATACATTGAAGAATTTTGTTCAGCGGGACTGTAGCCTTTGCCTTTTTGGGTTACAACATGCACCAATACGGGACCAACCATGTTGTCCCGTACTCGTTTGAGCATCTGCGAAAGCTGGGAGATATCATGTCCATCAATGGGACCTACATACTTGAAGCCCAAATCTTCAAAGATGATATTGGGCACGAGGATGTTGATCATCGATTCTTCCAGCTTTTGAGCACCATAGATGAATCGGCGTCGGATGGAATTTGGTAAACTTTCGCTAAGATCCCAAATCTGCTTTTTGAGAGAGTTGTAAGACTTGCTGGCAAGCATCTTTGCCATATATTTTTGGAGACCGCCAACGTTTTTGGAGATGGACATGGCATTGTCGTTCAGTATTACGATAAACTTGTCCTTTTGGAGGTGTCCGGCATGATTTAGAGCTTCAAAAGACATCCCTCCGGTAAGGGCTCCATCGCCAATAATGGCGATTGAATGACCTTCCTGCTTTTGTTGGTCTCTACCACAGGCAATACCCAAAGCTGCGGATATGGAAGTACTGCTATGACCTGTTCCAAAAGGATCGTAAGAGCTTTCACTGCGATTGGGAAATCCACTGATGCCACCTAAAGTGCGCAGGGTCTCAAATCTATCATTGCGCCCCGTAAGTATCTTCCAGGCATAGGCTTGATGTCCTACGTCCCAGACGATCTGGTCTATCGAGGGATCGAAGGTATGTAGTAGGGCAATGGTCAAATCCACAGTTCCTAAACTCGGAGCAATATGCCCTCCGTTATGAGCACAAACGGATATGATGCGTTTGCGTACTTCCTTGGCAAGACGCTGTAACTCAGCTAGGCTAAGCTCTTTTATTTTCTGCGGTTTATCTATGTTCTTTAGCATCATGACATACCTCCTATGTTGGGGCTAAGGTTCTTTCCCGGGCTTGCTTCCGATAGTTTTACAATGATAATTTCGAGGATCATCAGTATGAGCACAGCTATCAGCATCCACTTCCAGATATCATGACCCAGCCTGCTTTGAAAAATCTGCTTTTGCCATTGGGGACTCATCTGATGCAATAATTTATCTTGCGCAAAATCAGCTCTTTGATAGCGACTGGCTTGGGGATCGAGGTTTACGGCAAGATAGGATGTTTTTTGCTGTGCAGAATTGATCTTGAAAATGCCTGGTGTATCCAACACCATGCTCCTCGAGGGTAGTGTAAGTACTTTGGCATTGGGCAGGGTAAGTTCATCCGCATTAATCCTTTCACCTACATAGGTCTCTTGGGTTTCCGAGGCTGAACCACCCAAAAACTGAAAGCTCCGATATGCAAAGATAGCAAAAGAAGGATCGCTAAACCAGGGATTGCTTTGGGATGTGAAGTCTGAAAGCCAGAGCATGGATTTACTGGCTGCCAGTGCTAGGGGACTGCCTTTGGCTGAGATAAGACCATTTCCCAATCCGGTTAATACCGCACTGTGAAAATGGCTGGTATTGACCTTGCGCAATTGCGTTTCGCTAAACAAAGCAGTAGAGAAATGATGTTTATTGTGAAAATCGATGCTGACAGCATCAGTTTTATAGGCTCCGATTTCGGCTGCGAATTCTCCACTATAAACAGACTTCCAATCTGCACTAATGTTTGATCCTACCAGAAAGAGATAGCCAATCCCGCGTTGTTTGAGGCTGGCTAAAAGATCCCTGTGCCGGCTACTATAAGCTCCTGCTTGGTAAAAGATTACCAGATTGTAGTCCTCCACTGCGGAGATGCTAAGGCTATTGACTTTGCGGATCTCGATGCTAGCACCTTCGCCACTGTAAACTTGCAATGAGGCACGTAAAACCCAAGGGATACTTGTCTCCTCGGAGATAAGCAGGACTTTGGGACGCAAGAAATAGTTAAAGGAAAAATAGCTGCGGTTATCGTGGATGAGTTTATCATCCAAAACTTCGATGTATCCCTGCTGCCAACCATCCGAAAGGACATCAAAGCTGATCTGATCTACCAAGATTTGATTTGGTTTTAGGTTTACAAATTTCTCGGCGACCTTGCTCCCCCCCACTATGGCTTTGACCAAAACATCCTTACGCGAATTTGCGCCATGATTGTGGATCGCATACTGAATGCGCTGGGTGCGACTTCTCTCCACTAATTGTGGGACTGGCTTGGCATCGTGACAGGAGAGATTTTCATAGCTGAAATCATTGTTGAGGGGGATAAAGTTAATGCGTTGTTGGGGCTTGGTTTCTAGGTTTATGGCTCGCATATTGCCGATCAGATACAGCTCGCGATGGGGCATCTGAGTTTCGCTGAGTTTGGATTCTGCCATACTAAGCATTTCATCCATAGTAATGGTATTGTAGGACACGGCAATCGCAGAGATCAAATCTTCGGGAATGGCTCCGGCATAGATTTGGGCGTTGAGGCTGTTCCATGCAGCATCGGAAGTAATGAGGATGAGACGGTCATTTGGTTTGGCAAGCTTGTTGATCTCTCTAAGAGCTGCTTTAGCCTTGTCCAGCCAGCTCTGAGAATCCACCAAATAGTCCATCTGAAAATTGGTATCCAGCATAATTGCAATAGCGGTAGGAGAATGCGTTTTTGCCGGTTTTAACAAGGTAGATTTGAGGAGGGGTCTTGCCGCAGAAAGCACCACCAAAAGTATGATAAGCATGCGAATGATGAGTAAGAGTATGTTGTTTAGCTTGGTACGATTTTTCTTTTGTTGCTCAGAAAGTTTGATGAAACGCAAGGAGGAAAAGACGATGCGTGGAGGTTTTTTCTTTGCCAAAAGCCAGATGATCAAGGGGAGAACAGTAGCTATGGCAAAGATCAGAATACCTGTATTGAGAAAGCTGATTTGAAACATCGTCTATTGCAAGCCTACACCTATGGAAAATAGGTATTCACTGTCTTTGAGCTTCATCCCTTGATTGGTAAGGGCAAAGTCAAAACGGAACATATTGTAATAGTATCCGGAGCCCAATGTGTAGTTTATGTTTCCGGTGCCGTAAAAATCTTTGCTATACATCCCCAAACGGAGGATGAGAGATTGATCGTTTGCCGCTTCTCTCGAGGTGCTACCAGACTGCCAATTCCAGTTTTGAACCATACCAAAATGGAAGGTTGGCTCTGGTTCTTTGTCAATCTTGTATTGAGTTCCGGCTAGAAGACTGAGATCGCCTTTGTGGTATTCAAAGCCGATGGCAGAACGTCTTTGTAAGCTCTTGGCATCATAGTTTTCCCAGTAAAGTTTTGAGAATAAATCATAAAACGCTGCTGCCCAAATAAAATCTCCTTGATCAATGGTAAAGCCCAAGTCTGCGGAAAAGCCTTTGACCTTGTCATCGATAAAGGCTTCCCGGATAAAGGAATTGCCACTGCGCCGTTCTTTGAGATAGACTAGTCTGCCCGTGAGATACTTGAGGCTCATGCCTCCACTTAAAAGCTGGCGATCGGGGTCTTTGACACCCAAGCTGAGTTGCCACTTATCCAATTGATAATCATAATATTGGCTATTGATGCCACTGGCATCCCATTGGCTGATGTGAATGCTGGAAACGGGTTGATAGGACACAGCTCCACCCTTGGTAGTGAGCGTGAAATACTTTACCTGTTTATCATTGAGCGCATTGCTAAATTGCATCATCTGAAGAAAGTTCATCTGTTCCGAATTAACCAGTCTATAGGAAAGAGCCAAAGTGCTGCGAAGGTTTGAGGCAAGTAGAGCCGGATTGTCGTAGGAGGCATAAAAGTCATTGGCATTGGTGATATTGATTCCTCCCATCCCAATTGCAACAGGCGAAATGGCATTTTGGGGCTGGTGATAATCATATTCTGTGATTGGCAATTCTGGTAATTGCGCATTTAGCATCAATGCAAGCAACAACATCAGGGCAATAATGAAATATCTATTCATCGGAGATCCTTGGCAGAAATTTGTAAACATATGCAGCTGTAAGATAGCCAACGAGTCCCATTAGGATTCCAGCAATGGCATCTACGAACCAATGATAATGGCAATAAACCGTAGCAATACTCAAAAAGAAGGTGAGCGCAAGCATAATAGTTCCCAAGCTTTTGCGATATTGCCAAGCAGCAATGCTAAGAGTGAGCGCAATGGCAACATGAGAGCTGGGAAAAGCTCCACCCAGGTGGTGGGAGTTTTGGTAAATAAAAGCCATAATGGCAGAGAAGAGATAACCGTTGGATTGTTTGCTGAGTTCCATCGCCTCGCTAAAATACCGTCCACCGATCACCGGAAGCCAAGAATAGATAAAATAACAGAGGTAAAAAACAAAGGTGAGGCAGAAGATGCAATGATGAAAGGCTTTACGATCTTTGAACCATAGCAGGATAGGCAAGCCCACGATCATGGGATAGTAGCTGAAATAGGCAAAGGCAAAGAACTCATCGATGAGCGGATGAGCAAAGGTTTTCCCCCAAACCAGGGATGGAGAATAGCCGAAGATGAGCTTGTCCAGCTTGTAAAAGAGGGGGTCTTGCCAACAGGCAAAGATGATCCGGTTTACTACGTATCCACCCACGAAGAAATAGCCAAAAAGGCTAATGGGATAGATACTGCGAATGAAGATTAGGGCTTGCGAGAGCTGCGAAGAAGGGTGTTTTGAAACCTTTTTGTGCACATAGGCAAAAACTATTACCAGCACAAAGATAGCAAGATAACGCGGAAAGTGGATTAGGGGATTGGCGGCTCTAGACCAGCCGATAGCCATGTAGAACATGATCCAAGCGGTGTAGATCAAGGTGATGATATCGATCCCGCTCAGAGCGTCCCAAGCCAGCTTTGGCTGAGTCCTAGGAGAGCTGGTTTTCGGTGATTTGACGGTCATAAATCCGATATACTTTGTTGATTTGGGCATCTAACATTTCAGCCACCCGGATCATCATGGTGTTGTTTTCCAAGACCCATGAAAATTCTCCGTGAACCAAACCTTTGGGTATTCCATTTTTGTATGAATAGTAGTAGAAGAGGGTATCGATGCCACGATTTTGAAATTCTTTGATCACCCCCATGGTAAGCACTCTGGCGCTGGAAATCTTTTTCTTTGCCCAGAGAGCTTTGAGGATGGTATAGGGATTGACTTTGCCATTCATGGCTTTGAGAACTTCGTTGTAATTTGGCAGGGCAAGGCTAAAACCAGCCGGTTTGCCATCGATTGAAGCGATAAAGATCAGATCGGGGTCTGCTATGGGAAGTAGCTCCGCTACAATATGATGAAATTCTGCCTCGGTCATGGGAACATTGCCCCAATTGTATTCCCAAGCCTTGGTATAGATTTGAAAAACGGTTTCGATATCCTCTTTGAGCTTTTTCTTGTCCTTGCTAAGTGAACGGATTTGAACGCCACTGCGTTTTTCGATCAAGCCTGCCATCCGCTCTACGCGTTCGGGTATGCTATCTTTGTAGCAGTAGTAGGCATACATATCCATAACCTTTTGCATACCACAGCCTTCCAATAGTTCCTGATAATAAGCTGGATTGTATGTCATCATCACATAAGGCGGATGTTCAAAACCCTTTACCAAGAGACCACACTCCTGATTTACGGAAAAATTCATGGGACCCCGCATGGCAGTAAACCCTCGGTAGCGATTCCATTCATAGGCGGTATCAATTAAAGCTTTTGCAACCACAGGATTTTTACTGCATTCAAAAAAGCCAAAGAATCCGATGTTTTCGTTGTGTTCTTTGTTGTGCTGGGTGTTGGAATGAGCACTTATTCTGCCAACCGGTTTGCCATCTTCTTCGGCGAGAAAGAGCATTACTTCAGAGTGTTTGTAATAGGGGTTTTTCTTTGGGTTAAAAAACTTGTGCTGCTCTGCAATGAGCGGAGGAACCCAATTGGGATGGTCTTTGTATAGCTCAAAGGGGAGCATGATAAAAGCTTTGAGCTCACTCTGGGAAACAACAGGTTTTATCTTTATCATCAAATCCTCCGATGAGCTTAAAACTCACCCAGTCTTTTTGAGACGATAATGTTTAACAAAGCCATGAGGATCGCTATCCCCAAAAGATTGAGGGTAAAATGGGGCGGAAGTTCTTTTCTGAACCACGGTAGATGAGAATAAAAGATCTGGATGAGTGGGATGGGCAAGATTACGATCAGATACTGAGCAAAGCGTATCTGGCGATAAAATGCCACTATAACCCAAGCCAGGACAAGTGTTATCAGCATCGGATAAATGGCAAAATAGCCGATGAATCCAATATAAGTAAAGATACCACGCCCACCCCGCAGCTTGTTTGTAAGCGGCAAACAATGTCCTACCAACATGCTAAGCCCAAAAACCAAAATCATATTTCCGTGATACAAGGTCGTCATGGTATTGGTGGCATCATACCTGGCAAGTGTCCGCATCAGGGCTTCGATAATCAACAAACAGACATAGCTTTTGGCGATATCCAAAGCACCCACCAAGATGCCCAAAGACTTACTGACATTGGTATAGATGTTTTCCGTATCTGCAAGACCCGAACCGACTTTGTAGATATTGAGAGACCGAAAGCTCTTGGCGACAATGCGCGAAGTGGAAAAACTACCATACATATATGATAGAATGATGATGATTGCAGCGATAAAGAAGATCATGAATCGCCTCCGTATGCCCTCTGCCCAAAGATTGCGGAGCCAATGCGGATCATGTTTGATCCCTCGGAGATCGCCACTTCAAAATCGTCTGTCATACCCATGGAGAGGTATTTCATTTCTACCCCTTCGAAAGCACTAGCTTTGACCTCCTGAAAGAGCTGGGCTAGCAGTCTAAAGTATTTCCGGCTTTGCTCCGGATCGGGATGATACCTGCCGATGGTCATCAACCCTTTGATGGATATGGCACTAAGGCTTTGCATATCTTTGATCAAGGGTAATACCTCATCGGGATGAACACCGCTCTTGGAATCTTCATTGCTGGTATTTACTTGAATGAGGATGTCTTGGCTTTTATTAGTTCTTTTCAAAGTGGCATTTAGCTTTTCTGCCAAGTAAAGTGAATCTATGGATTGAATGAGGATGGGCTTTAGACTAAGGACTTGATTTATCTTATTGGTTTGCAGATGTCCGATAAAGTGAAAACCATGGTATTCATGCTTGATAAAAGGGAGCTTGCGCATGGCATCTTGGAGCTTGTTTTCTGCGATGTGTTTGATTCCCGAGGCGATGGCTTCATCGATCAATTCCACGGGATGGGTTTTGGTCACAGCTATTAAGGTAAGCTCTTCCCCAGTACGTTGGGAGGCATGCATTGCTGCATCAATTCGCTCCCTAAGTCTCTTTATGTTTGTGGCTATCTTTGTCATCAAGTCTCCTTATTGTGTGTAGCGTCTCACAAAATCATAGCTGTGCCTCTTGTCAAGGCAAATTGCCGGAGCGGAAACTATGGGAGAGCTTATCTCACGGGAATATAGTTCTCGCAGTGCTTTACATAGAAATACATCAAAGATTCCAGCTCCTCCTCAAAGCGCAGCACAACAAAGTCATCCGCCAAGCTCTCTGCTACTTCCTGGGCATGCTCGAGAGCTGCATGATACTTTGCAGAGGCATCTGGAATTGGCAAGTGTAGATAATCTCCACCTGTTAAAACTTCCTCTACATCCAGCGAAATCGGACATTGACAGCTTTGTTCACGGTGGTTCCACTCCCCGCTCTTGATGTCAAAGGAATACAGCGGTATGAAGCGATGACCATAGGTACCGATAAACTTCACGGCAGAGATGAGATAATCAACTTCTGCGAGATCGAGGGCATAATGTAGGTTTAGCCTCACCCAGCCAGGTTTTATCCCCACATAGCCAATGTTGGTAATCATACATCGGTAGTAATCCGAAATACGCTGTTCGATATTCATCAGGTAATGACCATAGGGTCCAGCGCAGGAACAACCAGCGCGCGTCTGTATCCCAAAAAGATCGTTGAGCAGTTTTGTCACAAACTTCGGGTGCAGGTATTTGTCCTTGTGAATGATATTAAAGGGGATAATGGGGACTTTGACATTGGCATCCTGAGGTCCGTAGAACACTATGTTTTCGACTCCCTGGAAGGCTTCAACAAAACGTTTGAAGTAATCTGTCTCAATCTCGTCAATAGTATCGGTGCCGATTTTGGCTTTGATCCCAAAAGCCAGAGCTACCCGAATAGCTTGGAGGATCCCGGGTGTGCCGGGTTTTTCCCGAGATTCTATATCCTTGATGTACTCTTCTTTTTCGGGTGAAACATAATCTACGGTACCTCCTGCTGCAACAGTAGGGGGTAATTGCTTCGGATAGATATCTTCCCTAAAGACCAAGATACCGGATGTACCTGGGCCTCCCAAAAACTTATGCGGTGAGAGATAGATGGCATCAAAGTAGGACTCTGCATCTCTATTCATGTCAATTTCTACATAAGGAGCACAGGCAGCAAAATCAAAACACGCTATCGCACCCAGTTGATGCAAAATCTTAGCCACTTGATAGACATCGGTTTTGATACCAGTAACATTCGAGGCGGCAGAGAATGAGCCTATCTTTGGACGATCTTTATAGGCAGGATCGGATACTATGCGTTTGAGTGCTTCCAAATCTATCCCTGCTTCGGCAGACATGGGAATTTCAATTACATCACAGAGCGTTTGTCTCCACATAAGTTCATTGGAATGATGCTCATAAGGGCCGACGAAGACGATTGGCTTGTTTTCATGGATATAGTTCTTTAGGGCAAGATTGCAAAGCTGGCGATCGGGATTTCTTTGGAGACAGCTATTGATAAAACCATTTACCCGTTCTCTGGTGGCGGGGGGCCAATACACTCCCAAAATCTGCTGAAGCTTGGTAATCCCTCCCGTAGTGCCAGATTCTGTAAAGATGATCTTTCCTTTTGGTCCCGCATTCACTGCTGCTTTGATAATCTTTTCCGCCTCATGCAAGAGTGTGGTCATAGTCTTTCCGGTAAAATCATCCTCTGTATGAGAATTAGCATAATACTTTAGAATGCGCTGGATATGGTTTTCGATGCTCTTGAGTCCTCTCCCGCTTGCGGTATAATCAGCATACACTAATGGCTTTTCTCCAAAGGGAGTTTCAAAACCAATATTCCTTCCAATGATGTCATTTCTCAGCCACGCGAGCTCAGCAATCTTTTCTTTAATGTTCATGTCATTTCCATCCTGTCATTTCCGGATAATATGGCATTTTCTTATCATCATTGTACATCATAGTCAATACGATAAACACCAAAAAACGTACTTTCTCTCTATATCATGTGCATTCACCCAAGCTCAATCTGATTTACTTCAGTAGAATATACATCAGCTCTGTTCCGGATTTATTATATATATACTGCACAGGATCATTACCATATCTATTTTCAGGATTCAATTCTATCTAAAGAGGGCAGTATTTTTGAGAATTGAAAAATCGTCAAGGGCTTTGTTAATCAGCTTTTAGGCTACCACTATAGTAGGCAATCATACGATCTGGCAGATAGGATAGTTTTGCCTGCCGGAGTCCTTCCAATTCCAAATCCTGCTCTCGGTTTATCCACTGAAAACGGGGCAGTAAATATCTAGCAGACTCATAATTGATCACCTGTGCGGAACCCTTTTTCTCGGGATCAAACTTCTCATAATGGATAGTAGCCATATCCGATGTTTGGGGGCTAAAGATGGAAAAAGCTGCAATCTTGTTTTCATGACAAATGATAATCCCCTCGATGGGAAGCTCATCCCACTGCATCAGAGCATATTCAAGTGCCTTGAGTTCTGTTTGCAAAAATATTCCTTCTACCTCGCGCTGGCGTTTCCACTTGTCGGCAAAAGCGATGATATATTCTCTATGATCTGCATTAATGGGCACTACCTTGTATTCTGGATAGAGCCTTCTAAACTGAGAGATCAGGTTTTTCTTTTTTGCCAGTTTTTTCCCGCTCAAATCTACAAGCTTTTGGGTGCTATAGACATAGTCTGCCCAACCGCTGGAGCTGTTGATCTCAAATAGCTCATGAAGACCTGTGTTGTCTCTTTGATAGTCTTCGGGGATCAAGATAAGTTCTGACCCACGATATTCTCTATTGAACATCAAGACGAGATCGCGCAAATCAGCGGCATCAAATCCCTCGCCCAAGGGAAAGCAAATAGCATGATATTTTGGATTGAAGATCACAAGGCTATCTTTCCATAGCAGATACTGGTCATTGTATATCTTTCCCCATGTCATGAGATTGCAGATTGAATAATCACATGCTTCTCTAGGAAAAGAGTTTAAGTAATCACGAAGCAATGGCATTTGAGCCAAAGTAAGAGGTTTTAAATCCAATTTCTTAATCCTGATGATACAAAAATGGTGTGTAAGCAGGCATCACGGAAAAGCCCAAACCCTCGTAGAACCGCTCATAGCCAGGTTCGCTGATCAAGCCGATCCATTGAATATGCTGCTCTTTAATGTAGTCCAATAAGGTTTTGATAATTCCCTTTCCGATGCCCCTACCTCGATAATCCGGATGTACAGTTACATCTTGAATATATGCATCGCTTACTCCATCGCTGATACTTCTGCCGATGCCAATGATGCGCTCTCCTAGAGTTGCAATCACAAAGCAAAAAGTCTTTTCGATAATGCCACCAATCAATCTCTGATCACTATCCTGATCTTCTTTGCTCCACCATCCGGCAAGACGATAAAGCTCCAAGACCTGCTTGATATCCGCTGTTGTTACGATTTTATAACTGATGTTTTCGTTCATTTGTTCCTCATCATAGCATAATATAAGAATTTCCTCCGGCTTTGGCAATTACGCCCTTGAGCTCAAGATTTAGTAGCGCTACCGATAGCTGCCCAAAACTCTCGGAAGTAATGATCATGAGTTCATCAAAGCTCAGGTTTCGCTGTTCTGCACGGAAAACTGCATAGATTCGCTGTTCATTTTCAGATAGATGATCAAAGATATCCATTTGCTCGATATGTTCTTCTGCTTCGATCCCCATACAACGAAGCAGATCCTCAGTACAGGTAACCACTGTAGCGCCTGTTTTGATCAGATAGTTTGGTCCCTGAGCATTGGTGATATTGATGTTTCCCGGTAGTGCCAATACTTCGCGGTTTTGTTCGAGGGCAAATTTCCCCGTAAGCATTGCACCGCTACTCATGGAACCTTCAACGATAAAGACAGCCTCGGACAGGGCAGAAACGATACGGTTGCGGGCGGGGAAATTCCATCTTTCCATCTTCGAGCCGGGCTCATACTCCGAAAGGATTACTCCGTTGTTAATGATCTTTTGGGCAAGTTCACGGTTCATGGCGGGATAGATTTCTTCTACGCCACCTGCCAAAACTGCTATCGTAGGAGCTCCTGATGCTACTGCTGTCTGGTGGGCGATGGTATCGATTCCCATAGCCAATCCGCTGATAATCTTGACCTTGCGTTCACATAGCGGAGTTAATAGTTTTTTGGTCATCTCCCTGCCATAGGCACTGGGTTTACGTGTGCCTACTACTGCCAAGATTTTACCAGAATTTACAGCAGAGATATCCCCACGGTAATATATCAGCAGGGGTGGACTATAGATATTGGATAGTGCCTCTGGATAATCCTCGTCCAAGATACTGGTAAAGCCAATCTCGTAATGTGTGCATAGTTTTTGAATCTGAGACAGGCATTTGGGTTCTTTGGCTTCTTGTAGATGCGCTTTGGTTTTATCGCTTAAAAACTGATCCTCATAAAGTGGGTGCTCTGCTTTACCAACAAAGTTCTGTGGAGTTCCATAAAGCTCCAATATCCTCAGGGCAGTTTTTATCCCAACCTCAGGAGCGGTTTTTAGACAGAGCCAGGGTAGCAGTTTCTCTGCAAGTGTCATGTCTGCTGAATGATGCTAAAGAGCTTGTATTTTAGTTCATCGATATTATAGCCACTCACGGAAGATATGGGAAGTGCTTCCTCTTTGGTTTGCTCCTTGAAAAGAGCTATTACCTTTTGGATTTTATCCTCGCGTTCATCATCTGATAGTGTATCCAGTTTGCTAATCGCAATCAGATGAGGCTTTTTGTCCATAAATGCGTCATACAAAAAAAGCTCCGCTCTCAAGGTTCGATAGGCTTCTACGGGATCGGCTGCATTGATATCGATCAAAAACAAGAGCACGCTGGTTCTTTGGATATGTTGTAAAAATTGTATTCCCAAGCCCTTGCCTACATGAGCTCCAGCGATGATGCCTGGGATATCTGCCATGGCAAAAGACTGATAATCACTTACTCCTACTACTCCCAACATGGGCTCCAAAGTAGTAAATTCATAATCAGCTATCTTGGGTCTGGCAGATGAGACAACGGACAGCAGAGTTGATTTTCCAGCATTGGGAAATCCCACCAAACCAACATCCGCCATAAGTTTGAGGACAAATTCGAATTCGGCTTCACTGGTTTTTCTACCCGGCGTTGCTGTGCGGGGTGCCTGATTGATGGAATTGACAAAATGACAATTTCCCTTGCCTCCTCTACCCCCTTTGCTCAGGATAACCTCTTCGCCGGGGATAGTGATATCGCACAGTTTCTTTTTCCCATCCTCATCGATGAGGAATACTTCCGTACCCAAAGGCAACCTAAGATAGATACTCGTCCCACCGGCTCCAGCCTTCCTGGCTCCTGAGCCGGGCTTGCCGTTTTCCGCTTTATAGGTTTTATTGAACCTATAGTCCAATAAAGTATTTACATTGGCATCCCCTACTGCAATAATGTCGCCACCTTTTCCACCATCGCCACCATCGGGTCCACCCTTGGGAGCAAATTTCTCCCTCCGGAAACTTATACAGCCATCTCCGCCATTACCGGCTTTGGCTTTTATCTTTGCATGATCAATAAACATCTATTTCTATCTTTCTTCCCATGTTATGGTAGTACTACAAACTTTCTGTTGATCTGCCTGCTACCCTGTTTGATGCGCATAAAATAAACCCCTGCCTGGAGTCTTTTACCATTTACAGAACTGTCCCATGACAGCGTAAACTCATGTTGACCGCCATGCTGAAAATCTATTTTCCCGAGATGTTGACCCTTGATGTTATAGATATCAAAATCCACCTTAGACCCATCCAAACCCTTTACCATGATATCAACACTGCCGCGCGGAAGCGGATTGGGCATGTTACATTGCAGGACTTTTATCACACTATTAGCATCGGGTACTGAAGATGGATAAACCTCTACGGTCACAAAGTTTATACCATTATCGCTAAAGCGCAGTTCTGCAGAACTCCAATCTTCACTGCTGGGGACAAAAGTGCTATAGCTCACCTGTTCCGAATAGTCCATTTCTGTGGCGGTCATCGGATAGATTGTACCATTACTGAGTTCAAGCTGACTTATCAGTGGGAAATCCTCATTGGCATCATCATATCCAACCGTAACAAGGTGTCCTCCCTCGGCATTTTGCACGACGGGATACACCAGAAGCGGTAGGCTATTGGAACTTTCTTGATAACGACGATCGACAAATTCAATTATCCCAGGGTTGGTATAGTCTCCGATCAGGAATTCTGGGGTCATGGTACTCAGATCAAGATTGATACGCATACTGGCGATGCTATTAGCCAAGGCATTCATATCATTGGGCCATGCGCCAAAATCCGGATCATTGATCAGATCTGCGATATTGCAAGACATAAAGAGCCTGCCTCCGCTTACTTGGGATTGGATGTTGCCGATGCGTTCGAAGCTCGGCTCACCGCCTTCACCCATTCCAATCTTGTACAAACCAGGCGAAATGATCCCCGCAATGTTGAAAGTATGTACCATGGCAAAGACAATTGAATCTCCTACTGCACTTTCCGGATTCATCAACATGCTCATGTATAGGTTGTAGGAGGTAAGCGATACCATCACAGGAAATGCTCCACTCACATTGGTAATAGCAGAATGAAACTTATTTGCCGAAACACCAAAGTATGAGCTGGTAATGTCCAATGCCGCATGGTAATACATCAACGAATCTCCAGTTGCATCGGTATTGGATAGAGCCATTTGGTTTATAGCCGGGGGAAAGGTATCACTATCCAAGAAGGAAGGATTGAGATATGTAATGATTTCATCTTCAAAACCAGCGATGCCCTTGAGGCGATACTTGAGATTTTGACCATATTGGTAGGGAACCTGAGTACGCATCAAACCAGCACCGATGTCATTTAGCACTGTCGTATTCCAGGCTCCGCCATTGATGATATAATGAAACTCATAACCGTTAAAATCCCCCGGAACCGTATTGAACAAAAAGTTCAGGTTTCCATTGATATCTACGGCACTATGCCTTACACCCTGCCAGGGACTAAGGTCTTGGGCATAGCTTGATACTACCACCAATAGCAACACTAGCAGCATGATATAGTTTTTCATGACTCCTCCATTTTTAGGGTTGGATCTGCTTGGATTCAAATAATTTCTTAAAGTATGTCCAGCTCGTTTCGTTGGGCTCGGTAAACTCATCTGGAGCTTTGTTATAATGCGGATTATGCGTTTGTACATAGGTTCGGATTTGCTCCGGCATATCCTCCCATCCACGCGGAAGCTTTCTTCCCCGACAGACAAAAACCAAGTTTCCAGCTCTATCACCCATCCTCATAAATGGCATCCAGGGGCTGATCCGTGTCCATGAAATATTCGTGGGGAGCGTGCTTAGCTGGGGATTGGCAATGTCTGATTTGGAGACGAAAAACTGAAAGAACTCCGCAGCTTGATAGGTGTCGCTTTGGGAAAACTCGCCAAAATCCTTACGCGGCAAGGGACTCGGATAAAAAGGAAAGAGATCGAGATGAAATACCAGCTCGGTTCCCAAATCCTCTGAGGGCAGCATTTTTGCTATATAGGGTAGATATTCGGAAGGAAAACTGATATCCTGATTGACCGGATCATTCCAGATCTGCACTACTTGAACATCACGTTCGGTAAAGGGATTGCGCCAAGTGCTGAGGATTTCTCCACTACGTATATCCTTAAAAAAGGCAGCTTCTCTGGTGAGAATCTCAAAGCCATCCTCTTTCACTATCGTCTTGGCTATATTAAAGCCTTCAAAGTCAAAGAGTTCTCGTCTTCTCTCCCCAGGTACAAAACTATACACTTTACCCGTCCAATGAAAGACCACTTCTTTTCCAGAACTATCGCCACGGGTACGCATAAAAGTATCCAAATATTCCTTGGGATTAGCCAAATCAACCGCATTTAGCAATAGCAAAGCATTAAGTAATACAATTAGTATCAGTATCTTTTCCAAGGATTCTCCTAATCAAAACTCAAACTATTGATGATCTTGGTAAAGACCGGTTTGTATGTCTCAGATTTGGTTGCGTGGGAGGTAAGGCTCATAACCACCAACTCATTGCTCAATAGGCAGATATGCTGTTGCATATATATTGAATAGCCATACTGCTCACCCTCCACTTCCAAACAGTAAACATCTTTGGAGCCTCGCTTGGTAACACCCATTTCATTTACACCTATGATGTAGATATCTTGCTCCAGCATAATTTCTTCATAATCCGGAAGCACCACCTCCATCAGAGATTCGATATCGGTAAAGGCAGCACCTAAGGGAAATTCTGTGATGCTCACATTCAAGTATGCATAAGGTCCTTCTTCTTCGCTTTCCTCCGCACTATGGATCAATAAATCCAGTGAATCGCTTTGCTCTGTTATCCAATCTGCCGGATAACTAAAGCCAAAATTGAACACATCATCTCTGTAAGTCTTTGACCCTGAATCCGTTTGACCACTAAGACAAAGAACAAAAAATAACCCGATGATACTCATTAGAAGAGCTTTCATATACTATACCTCATAAAAGAGAATTTTAGAATTGAGTTAGTATCAAAACATGGGAATTATGTCAAGGACAAAATCGTTCCCACATCTACCATCTGCATATCTTGCACGATTGATAGCCAGTATTTGTTATTTATCATTATCAATCCTGCACCAAAGCAGCTCTGCGTAAACAAATGCTTTAGTCTAGGGATTGGGGAATGCGAATACTGTTGTCCATTAACCATTGAATTTTCACGCGGTAGTCGGGAACCATTTTCTCCACTTCCAGCCAAAAATCCTTGCTGTGATTATGATGCTTTAGATGTGCCAGTTCATGACAGATCACATAGTCTATTACTGCGATGGGAGCCATGATCAGATTCCTGCTAAAACTTATGCCACCAGCGGTAGAACAAGAACCATGCCTTCTTTCTGCACCCGTGATCCTGATCTTGGAAACCACAAAGCCAAATCTCTGGGCTAGTTCATGACAACGTTGCTTGAGCATTTGCGATCGTGCCCGATAAAACAAATCCAAAACCGCTGGACTCTGTGCTTGATATACTTTGTTGATAAAGAGTTTCTCTGCCAAACGCCACGTATACTTTACGCCCTCGACATAGCAGAGCTCAAGCTCTCCTCCCAAATAGCGGATCCGTACTCCATCTTCATAGCGGAGGACAAGAGGATTTTTCTCCGCATGCCGGAGCATTGCACGAATTTTGGTAATGTTGGAATTGATTACCTCCCAAACATCCGCTGCCTTGGTTCCGAAAGGTGCATCAACTTGCAATATCTCTGCACTGAGTGCTTTGATATGCAATCTCTTTAGCTTCCGATAGCGGATGTTTAGCTTGATTTCTCTTGTTAACTCTTCACTCATGTGAATACCCAAAATCGCAGAACCCATTTTTGGGCAAGCATTATCTATCAAAACTCACTTCAAAACTCAACCACAAAACTCAGAAACTCGATGTTTGCCCTCCCCCCTTTTCTCATTTGCATCTCTAATGATTCTCTAATGATTCCCTAATCATTCCCTAATCGCATTAGGGAATGATTAGGGAAAGATAAGCGGATGATATAAAATCACAGGGAGGTAGCGTAGCTTTCCAAAGCACCGTAACCAAACCCCGCAAAACCCTGTGGGAGGCTATCCCTTCAACAGGGACAATGAACTTTGGCGCAAAGTGGGTGCTAGTGGCAGTGCACCAGATGCTAACATAGCATTGCAGATTGCGGAAGGACTAATTCATTGAGTATGCGTTTTTTAACTATGGTTTTATCCTGTGATGTAATGGGAACCATTCAAAAAGTCATATTGAACAATATCCCCGGTCTCATCATCAATGAACATAGTATGTTTCTGGAGCTGTTTGACTTGCACAATCATGATAAAGTGCAAAATTTCTTTCTCAACATCGCCGGCAGAGACACACTTACCGAAACCGATCTGGTCATCGTTTCCCAAGGCAAACCTCTGGTATTGTATTTCAAAGGTGTGATGGTTGATAGTGACCGCTTGATCATTGCCGAAAGCGAATTTGATGAAATCGTCAATTTTTATAGTGATATGATGCAACTCAATAACCAATTGGTCAATGCCTTGCGGGAAACATTTAAGAAAAGCCGGTTGGGAACAGGATTTACCCTCGATAATGACAAATTCTTGGAAGAGCTGACCAAAGTAAACAACGATCTGATCACGATGCAGAGAGAACTCAATAAAAAGAATAGTGAATTGGCAAAACTGAACGATCTCAAAAACCAATTTGTCAGCATTGCTGCGCACGATTTGCGTAATCCGCTCGGAATCATTTTTAGTTATAGTCATTTCCTCATCGATGATATGAAAGGTAGTTTGAATGCGACAAATCTGGAGTTTTTGCAGATCATCCGCTCGACCAGCGAATACATGCTACATTTGGTGGAGAGTATTCTAGATTTGACTTATATTCAATCCGAAAAGATCAAACTGCGTCAAGAATTGACGAACTTCTCCGAGATCTATGAACACAGCGCAAAGCTCATGCAATCGATTGCCATCAAAAAGGGGATTCAACTGGAATACGAGAAAGCTCCGGCTATGACTTTGGTGCATATCGACATAGTAAAAATCAAGCAAGTCATAATGAATATCATTGGAAATGCTATAAAGTATTCTTCGCCGGATTCTTTGATCAAATTGAGCCTCATCGAACACCCACAGGTGATCCTCTTTTCCTGCCAAGACCATGGTCTTGGCATTCCCGCTGATGATACCAACAAGATTTTCGAGCCTTTTTACCGTGTGGGGCAAATTGAACCCAACGGAGAAAAATCCGCTGGTTTGGGATTGGCAATATCCAAAAATATCGTCCTTGCTCATAAAGGACAAATCTGGGTCGAAAGCACTATTGGCGAGGGTTCAACCTTTCACTTCAGTATCCCCAAGGTAGCCAATTAGAGGCGATGGAATACACACTGTGAGGTTTATGAAGTAAAAGCAGCATCATACTCTGCGATTTCGAGTTTATTGTATCCGAACATAGGAGACTCACACCACTCAGCAGATTACAATATCTTTTTTGTTAACAATTCTGTTTAGCTGCCATGAAACCTGCAAGGGGTATTGCTTTGTTTGTTTTCAGATTTCTCTTGACAGTATTGGCATATTTTGACCTTATGCCAAGAACGCATAAGAAAGACGAAAATAGAATGACAAAGGAGATGACAATGCTTACCATAGATTGGAAAGAACGCCTGAAGAAGGATGTGGAAGAGTTTATCGAACAAAAGCTTCCTCATCAGGACTATGATTTTGAGATCATTTATAAAGCATACCCATCAAGGGTCAATGGTAAGATACCATCGGAAATTATCTCCTTTGTGGCACAGCATTTAGCCTCAAATATCGGCAAAGCACACGAGAAGTATATCCCGTTTTATGAGCATCTTTGGAATAAAAAGGGCGAAAGCGGAAGATTGGCTTTCACATACATAGTATCTAGGTTCATCACCAAGAAACCGGAAGTCTATAATTCTCTGATCGAAAAAGCTATTTTTTCCTCCGATGCCAATGGTATCATGCTAATTTTGGACAAAATCCTCTTGCCAATGATAAAAAAGAACCCCCAAGAATACCTGCCCATCCTTTATAAATGGAAGGATAGCGAGAATAGCGAAGTTTCCAAACAAGCTATGGCTGCCTTGATCCGCATTCTAAAGAAGGAAACTGCTTTGATCCCACAGGTATTGCAGAGATTTCAGCATGACTGGTCCTATCCAATGACACATCAATTGCCCAATCACATTCAGCTCCTCAAAGCCATTGGCAAAACTGATCCGCAACTATTTTTAAGCACTTTTTTGGAGTATAAAAACACACGTGATCCTCAAACCGTCGAAATCCTCTGTGGTAGCGTATGCGGGGTTATTCCCGAGATCAAAGATATTGTGGAAAATTGGACTCATAGCGGGAATGCTAGGCTAAAAAAGGCTGCTCTTGCTGCTTTTAAGATACTCAATAAAAAGAGTAAATAGACGATGAGTTTGAACCAGTATATTACGAAGGATGGAATGGAGAAACTCCAAAAGCGGATAAATTTTCTCATGAACGAAGACCGTCCCGATATGCTAAGAGCATTGGTACATGCCAGAGAAATGGGAGACTTGAGCGAGAATGCTGAATACAAGGCAGCTCGTGAACGGCAGAGATCCATAGATTCAGAAATCGATCACCTCCGTCGCCGGGCAGCAAGCTTGAAAGTGATTGATACTGCTACTTTTCCCAAGGATATGGTAAGATTTGGCTTATATTGTCTTGCAGAAGAGATAGACACAGAAAATCAACAGTGGTACCGAGTAGTTGGTGTAGATGAGCTTAACTTCCATCAGGAAGAAGGCGTTATGGCAGTATCAGTGGCTGCACCCGTAGGACAAGCACTCTTGGGAAAAAAGCCCGGTGAAACCGCTGTTGTCAAAGCCCCGAGAGGGGAAAGAAAACTAAAAATATTAGAGATAAAATGATAAAAACAGGAGAAAGGATGAAAAAGAAAGAAACCAAGACAGCTAACCTTCTCTATGAACGCAAGCATTTTTGGAAAGATGCCAGCACCGAAGAACAACAATCCGCAATGGACTTTGCGGAAGGCTATAAAGCCTTTCTTAATAGCGCCAGAACCGTACGGGGATGCATTGATTATACTGTGAGAGAACTTACCTTACACAAGTTTCTCTCCCTACCTGCCAAGAAGAATCACAAACGGGTGTTTCAAGTATTCCGCAATAAGACAATTGCTATGGCGGTAATTGGGAAAAAACCCATATCCGAAGGATTTAACATGGTTGCTGCTCATATCGATGCTCCCAGAGTAGACCTAAAACAAAACCCTCTCTACGAAGATAGTAGCAGCAATATGGCTTGCATGAAGACACATTATTATGGTGGGATCAAAAAGTATCAGTGGGTTTCCACTCCTTTGGCTCTCCACGGCGTAGTCATTAAAAAAGACGGTTCGATTCTCAATATCAGTATTGGCGATAAAGACGATGATCCAGTTTTTGTCATTCCGGATCTTCTTCCCCACCTCGCTCGCAAAGAGCAGTATACTAAGACTATCGGAGAAGCTGTTGATGCCTCCAAAATGAATCTCGTTTTCAGTGGCATGATTGCTCCCGGCTCTGATGAAAAGGATGCCGTCAAATCCTATGCTTTAAAACTTATCAATGAGATGTATGGCATTGACGAATCGGACTTTCTATCCGCCGAATTGGAATTGATCCCTGCATCCAAAGCCCGAGATGGCGGACTCGATAAAAGTATGGTGGTGGGTTATGGACAAGATGATAGGATTTGTGCTTACACAGCCTTAAAAGCTTTGATTGATAATCTTGATAACGTTCCGGATAAAACTATGGTGGTTTACTTCTCTGATAAGGAAGAAGTGGGAAGCCAAGGAAATACCGGTGCTCATTCCATCTTTATTCAAGATTTCATTGCCTCCTTGCTCAAACAGAATGGTGAGGCAGATAATAGCACAAATCTGCGTAAAGCATTTATAAATAGTCAAATCATCTCTGCCGATGTAACTGCTGCAATCGATCCTAATTATCCCGGTGTACATGAAAAACAAAACGCAGTCACCTTCAATTACGGGGTTGGTATTGCAAAGTTTACCGGTAGTGGCGGAAAAAGCGGTTGTAATGATGCCAACGCTGAGTTTACCGCAAAAGTAATCCGAACCTTCAACCAAGCTGGAGTCTATTGGCAAATGGGCGAACTTGGAAAGGTCGATGAAGGCGGTGGTGGAACTATTGCCTACATTCTAGCCAACCTTGGCGCGGAAGTGATAGACTGTGGAACAGCCTTGATGGGCATGCACTCTCTGTATGAAATGTGCAGCAAAGCAGATCTATATTCCACCTATAAAGCATACAAGGCGTTTATAGTTGCCGAGTGACCAAGCGGTAAGGAGATTTCCCATGAAGTATTATATCTTCGCAGTACTAATAGCCATTGGGCTAGCGGGGTGCGTATCCAATACAGCTTTTGAACTCGAAAAGCAAAAACTCATAACACTCGAAAAACAACAACAACTGACCGAGGAAAAACTTAACCAACTGCGTACCGAGTTTCAAAATGATCGCGGACTTTTGGTTAAGTATGGATTGGAAACGGAGAAGCTCAAAACTCAATATGCCGGAATAGATAGCTTAGCACAAAAACTGAGCAGCATTAGCTCGGTAATCGAAAGAATCGGATCCGATATTTCAATAGCAGCATCAGTATCCAAAGACCTAAAGTTCCTAATGGACAGAGTAAGCTCCATTCAAGACGAGTTCATTGACACAAACAAATCGATGAGTGACCTGCGCAGAAGCATAGACGAAAGTCAAACCATTAGTACGCAAATGCATTCACGCATTATGGACGAAATCAATCGCCTCAAAAACGCAGCTCCAGGGTTAGCTACTTTAAGAAGTGATGCCGTAAGGGAAACTCCCAGAACACAAACTACTCAAACACCCCAAAGCATAACACCTGCGGCAAATATCCAACCTATCCAGCTGGCTACCGAAGCTCCCAAAACTGCCAATCCAAGCGAGCAAGCTTCCTATGACAATGCCAAAGCAGCTTATGATAAGAGACAGTTTGAATCTGCAATTGCCCAGTTTGAAGAGTACATTAGATATTACCCAGGGCAGCCTTTGGCAATCAATGCGCAGTATTGGATTGGCGAATCACACTATGCTCTTGCTGATTACGTGAGTGCCTTTAGAATTTTTAGGACAGTACAAACCCAGTATCCAAACTCTCCCAAAGCCGCCGATGCATTAGTTAAGATGGCTCTCTGCAATTGGAAAATGGGTGATTTTAGCGGGGCAAAAGAGCTGCTCAATCGAGTAAAAAACATGTATCCCGGTTATGAACGGTTAGCTCTCGTTAACCGCTTTCTCACCGAACTTCCCTAGAATCTCTTATGCGTTCGATCTTGCTGATTGTTTTAATCTGTATAATCTCTTCGCACTTATTGGCAGAGAAAAGCGCAGAAATGATCAGCAGGGTTGGACTTGATATCGCATCATTAGTCAATACCGATAAGCCACTTTTCTTGGATATCCGGACTGGAGAATTCAGTCCAACTCTTGAGCGTGAGCTCAAGACACACTTTCTCAAAAGAAAAATGGACCTTCGGGAGATGCAATCAGCCATAAACCGCATAGAAGACATTGATTCCTTGAGTTTGGCTGTAAATACACTGGATATCAGAAACTATGGACTCACCTCTGCTATGCTTTTACAGGTAGATTTGGATATCACTTGGCAACAAACAGAACAGAGGAAACTCTTTTCTTACCAATCTTTTAGAGTACCAGTATATGTATTCGATATCAAACTGATCAGTCTTCCAGAGTATCGGTTGACGGCAATATATAGCTCAAGCCATAAAGCAGAGGATATTCCAAATTCCTATAGTGGCGTAAGTCGCTTAAAATGGTTTGAACCCTTCTTCGCAACCGCTGCTTTGGGTTCATTGGTTTTTTTACTCTGGACTACCGAATAAATTATGAGGTGATTATTACTGTGAAACGTGTTTTACTGACAATTCTAGTTATGCTATTACTTATAGCTGCATGTTCTAAAAACAAGACACTGCAAACTACTGAGCAAAAACTTGATAGGGCAGATACTCTTTTCTCCCAAAAGAAGTATGCTAAGGCAGCACTTCTGTATGAGGAAGTATCATTCGAAAGAAAATCAGCATCCACTGCAAGAGCATTATTGAGGCAAGCAGAGAGTTATTTTCAGTTAAACAAATTCATCGACGCAAGGCTCAAATACAGTCAATTCACACAAATGTTCCCAGATCATCCGGAAGCAAGCACAGCCTTCTTCAAGATTGCGGTTTGCTTTTATGAAGAATCCTTACCTCCCCAATATGATCAGGGTGAGACTGAATTGTCCATTAATGCATTTAAGGTTTTTATCGACAAATTCCCCAATGACGAGCGATTTTCAAACGCTTTGGAATACATCCGCAAAGCCCAGTATAAACTCCTAGAAAAGAAGTTTTACAATGGATACATCCACTATAGGATGAAAGATTATAGCGGTGCTCTGATGTATTTGAGAGAGATAAGCGAACTGGGGAATACAGACAGACTAGACAAGCTGGCTCTCTATTATGAGGCTTTGATTTTTCGCCATCAAGGACTGGACACAGATGCAAAGGAATCATTTGTCAAGCTTCAACAAAAGTATCCAGGCGCAAGAGAGACAGCGAAACTGAGAAAACACTTCAAGTAAGTTCAATGCATTTTGATTATGCCATTATTGGCGGTAGCTTTGACCCCTTTCATAGGGGTCATTTGCATTTGGGGAAAGAGCTATTATCAAGACACATTGCCACTTCTATAGCCTATGTTCCATGTGCAAACCACCATTTCAAGAAGTGCATCACGCTCAGTTTTGGCATACGTTTGGCACTGATTCAAAAGAGCTTGGATCAGTATCCTGGTTTGGTGGCTTGGGATTATGATTCTACAAATTATAGTGGCTATACGGCAGATTTGATGCTGCGGTTATATCAATCTCATCCTAGCTTAACCTTTACATTTGTAATCGGTGCAGATAACATTGCCCAGCTTTCTCAATGGTACAATTACCGCTGGTTAGTTGATCATGTGCATTTTACGATTCTGCCAAGACCTGAATACAAAATTGATCAACACCTACTTGAAGGATTAAGGCACGAAGTAATAGATATTCCTCTATCGCAGATTTCCTCTGCTGAAGTACGAAAATCGGTTCAAAAAGGTTTAAGCATTGATCATCTAGTGCCCACTGAAATCGTAGATGAAGTACGAAGATTGTACGTATAGTTTTGGTGTATAAAAACAAAACAGGCGTTAGCGATGGCGGCGACCTACTCTTCCACACAGTTGCCCATGCAGTACCATTGGCGCGAGTGAGCTTAACTACTGTGTTCGGGATGGGAACAGGTGTATCCTCACTGCTATA
>Ga0209835_1000170_pt1 | contig 45804 bp, 43 predicted proteins | sample LakKivwa52mmetaG_FD_184138 | JGI IMG/M metagenome (GOLD analysis project Ga0209835, IMG submission 184138) | Anoxic lake water microbial communities from Lake Kivu, Rwanda to study Microbial Dark Matter (Phase II) - Lake Kivu water 52m metaG... | ecosystem: Environmental > Aquatic > Freshwater >... | reverse complement strand
CGCGTAAGGTTGTTCCCATTGGGACTTCGACTAAACCTGTGTTGTTGATTTTTCCACCCAAGGCAAACACTTTAGTACCACTTGATTTTTCTGTGCCAATCGATTTGAACCAGTCAGCTCCTTTTAAATAAATGACTGGGACATTGGCAAATGTTTCAACGTTATTAACATTGGTTGGCTTGCCCCATAAACCTCTGACAGCTGGAAAGGGGGGTTTGAGTCTAGGCATACCACGATAACCTTCAATGGATGCAATGAGTGCAGTTTCTTCACCACATACAAAGGCACCTGCACCTAAACGAATATCAATATTAAAATTAAAATCGGTGCCAAATAAATGATTGCCTAAAAGGCCATATTGTTCAGCTTGGCCAATCGCAATTCTTAAACGTTCGACGGCTACTGGATATTCAGCACGGACATAGATATATCCTTGATCTGAACCTATGGCATACCCACAAATCGCCATTGCTTCTAATACAGAATGTGGATCACCTTCTAAAACTGCACGGTCCATGAACGCACCTGGATCGCCTTCGTCAGCGTTACAAATGACGTATTTCTTATCAGATACTGAGTTTTTAGCAAACTGCCATTTTTTACCTGTTGAGAATCCACCACCACCGCGACCTCTTAAACCACTTTTGATCATTTCATCAACGACTTCTTGAGGCGTCATTTCAGTGAGTACTTTGCCAAGTGCAAGATATCCATCTTTCGCGATGTATTCTTCTATTTCGAGTGGATTGATGTTACCACAGTTACGTAAAGCGATACGCTTTTGTTTGGAGTAGAATTTCAGCTGACTCATGTTTTTAATACGCGATTTATCTTCAGGATTCTTAATCATGAGCGATTCTACAGGTCTACCTTTTAAGATATGTTCCTCACAAATCTTTTTGACATCTTCAACTTTGACATGTGAATAAAACGTTTCATCAGGATAGACAATGACGACAGGGCCTTTTTCACATAATCCGAAACAACCGGTCAATACTAGTCCGACTTCGTTTTTAAGTGACATGAGTTCAAGCGTTTCTTCAAATTTCGCTTTGATTTCTTTAGATTGTGAGGACAGACACCCTGTACCACCACAAATGAGGATTTGGATACGTTCTAGCATGTCGATTTACCCCTTTTTCGCAGTCAACTGAAATTTTTCAATCGGTTCATGATTGATGATGTGCTTTTCGATAATGTCTCTGACCATCGAAGGTGTGAGATTACAGTAGACAAAAGATTGACCGCTTTCATCAATCAGTTCTGCCATGGGCTCATAGGCACATTCGCCCATGCATCCAACTTGGGTGACCACGACATTCGATAACTCATGGAGTTGAATCTGTTCAAGAAAAGACTGTAAAATCGGTCTTGCTCCTGAAGCGATACCACAAGTACCCATGCCAACCTGGATACGGATGCCACCTTTGACATATCGCATCGTCATTTTTTTCAGTGCTTCGTCTCTTAATTGCTTTAAATCTTCAAGTGATTTCATTCATTGATACCTCGTATGGTGTTGATTTCATGATTAATCCATGACATGATGCCTTGCATCACATCATAAGTTGTAAGTGTCTCCATAAACATTCTTTTGACCTCTGATAATTTGTATGTGAACTTACCAAAAGGTCCTGAATAGGAAAATAAGAATTCACTGACATCCTGATGAATACTGACTGTATAAATCATTTCACCCAGATTGCCAAAAGGTGGCATGTCGATATGTCTGTGATTCAGCATGAGCTTGAGCGTAGTTCCTAAACCTTCAGTAGACGATAAATGAAACTGACCTTCAGTCTGTTCACAGAGCATTTTCACTAACGGTAATCCTAGTCCTACTTTTCTTGTAGTTCTGGTTGTAAAATAAGGGGATGTGACTTGTGAAAGTACTTTATCGCTCATCCCGATGCCATCATCTTCGACAATGATGGTCAATGCTTCACGCTCTTCGATAGATAAGAGGATGACATTGCTTTGAGCTGCAATCGAATTTTGGATGATATCGAGTAAGTACGATGCTAAATCATCCATGGCCGAAGTAATCGAAGAAAGCGTCTATCGTCAAGCTTTCAAGTTCAATGACATTAAGATCAGTACACTCATTAATGTCAACAATTTGATGTGCATCTGAATTAAACAATACAATTTCATGATCTAAACTATGTCTCTTTATGAAATCTTTAGGATGATTCTTGGATAATTCGATTGCATTAAGTTTGAAATGATTGAGATGCTTTAATCCTGAATTCACCTTTTTATCGACATGAGCATAAACGAGAATATGATCGAAATCCTTTAAAGCATCAGACAACTGGAGAAGAGAAAGATGTGTAGGTGGAGTTAGATGGTAATCGATCTTATCAACGACTTCATCATGAATATCGGTGATTTCCTGATAACCATACCTCTCTTGATCATAAACCCGTTTATGAATGCATGTCTCTAGGTATGAATCGAAGGTGATTGCATCCTTCAAATGACGGAAATAGCATAAAATGTGTGAATCATCGTTTAAAGCAATTTCGACACCTGGAACAAAAAGCATATCATAAGACTCTGAGATTTCATGACAAATCTTTAATTGCTTCATCGAATTATGATCTGTGACAGCAATGATGTTTAACCCTTTGAGGTTTGCCATGTTAAAGATATTGTTCGGTGTCATGAGTCGATCCGCACATGGTGATAAAACAGAATGGATGTGCAAATCATAGAAATATTTCATATGCATCCTCGTTCTTTTAAGTCAAGAATGGCTTCATGTGTTTTAAATACTGTTTGGATGATGGCAATTTTGGATTCATTTGCCTTGTTGATCATGGACTTTGAAACTGTTCTATTTTCTGTAATCAATACTGCGGTTAAGTCAATCATGATGGCGCAACCAATGGTATTGTCATGGCTGATGATGGTAATGAGCATATTGCCGGGTTCAGCACTCTTGATGGCAGCTGATAAAAGATCGGTTGCGTAAATCCCTTGAAATTCAATCTCCTGATCATCAGTCAATAAGACATAATTTGAGTTTAAAATGTCACTTACTTTCATAATTACGTCCCTGTTTGTAAAATGTCAGTTTTAAATGTGTACCAAAATGATCTGAGGCAATTTCCATCACATCAGCGGATTTCTTGATGTTCGATAAACCCATACCTGCACCAAATCCGTTCATATGATCGATTTCAGTTGCTGTTGAAAATCCTTCAGTCATCGCAAGTTGAATATCTGGAATTCCAGGTCCATCATCATGAAACTCTAGAATGATATGTTCATCATTTTCTAGGTAGGTTGCATAACCTCCGACAGAGTGAATCACGATGTTGATTTCAGCCTCATAGGAAGCCGCACACACGCGTTTCATGAGTGTGAGCGGTGTACCTTCGTTTTTAAGATTCCTTTTGATATCAGAGGATGCTCTACCCGCTAGATCATAGTTTTTTGCAATGATCTGATATTCTTTATTTACCATTGTTGGTTGTATGTAATGCCTTTGATGCCATCTTGAAACATCATGCCACTTGTATTGAACATCGTGTGTTCCGTGGACATGAGAATAACTTTGGAATCGATGGCAAGATCAACGACTTTTAAAGACGGAATCTTACCACGAACCAAAAGAACGACATCGACATCAAGCATTTCAGCAGTGCGTATGGATTGATTGGTCATTAGACCTGTAATGAGTATCGTTTCTTCTAAAATTTTGGGATTATCCACAGAATTCATGATCATTAAAGCATCACTCATCAAATCCGAACAAAACCCGTAATTGATTTCTTTTTCTTTAAGGAGTGCAGGTGTATAAACCTTGCAGTTGTATTTCTTGATGATCTCAGTGAGTTTCATGGATTTTCTCCTTGATTTCTTTGATGATCTGTTTCGCTTTGGCAACGCTAGCATTACCATAAATATGATCATCAACTGAAAATACCGGAGCTAGCCCACACGCACCGATGCAGCGTGTTGCTTGTAATGTGACTTCCCCATCAGGTGTTGTTTCTCCAGCTTTGATTTTGAGTTCATCTGAGAGTGTATCCATTACAGTTTGGGATCCTCTGACGTAGCAGGCTGTTCCTAAACATACACCTAAAATTCTTTTACCTTTAGGTGTTACCGAAAAATTGCCGTAGAATGTGACAACGCCATTGACTTTCGAAACACTTTCGTTTAATTCAGTAGCAATAATCTTCTGAATCGAAATGGGGATATAACCAAAAATATGCTGAGCATCATGTAATGTCGGCATCAGTGGTCCAGGTAGTTTTTTATTCTTTTCCATCTGCATGTAAAAAAGGGCAAGCTTTTCACTCGTAATCTGTGAATGTGCGTTCATAGGTAACTCCTTATGGATAAGTATCGTTGTTTGCACTTTCATTATATCATTTTCAAACGATAAAAAAAGGGTTTGTCAACTGATAAGCCTTGAAATATCGATGATAACGTTTTCTATTTTATGAAGAATATTAACAATAGCAAAAATATTAACTTTAGCATGAATAGCACAAGTCATCTGATCTCATCATATAAAAAAACATGCCAGCATTGATCATGCTAGCATGGGGGGTATTGTGTCTTTTGATGTCTAACTGTCGTGCACAATTAGGTGCATCTATTCTCATTCCCGATTACTTCTTGCCTGCTGGTTTAGCGGGTTGTACTGGAGCCTTGGGAGCTGGTTTTGATGCTGGTTGTACTGGTGCTTTTGGAGCGACCTTCTTATCTGCCATTTGTGTTCACCTGCCTTTCGGAGTCAATTTACTATCATCCAAATGGTGTTTTAGGCGACTTGCTGATGGCACTTTTTTATGAGAGTGACATGAGTAAAAATCGTATGTGCAACACCATTCAATGCTGCTTGTGGATGAGGTCTTTACCTCACCTTCATCATACGCTTATAAATGATAGAATTCAATGATTTTTCTGACGATTGCAGGTACAAAATGAAAGGCTCAAATACCTCTGAAACAAGCATGAAAGAAACGCTTATTTCGTACCAAAAAGACGGTCTCCAGCATCACCTAAACCAGGAACAATATAGGCATGATCATTTAACTTTTCATCTAGATTCCCAAGATAGATTTCGACCTCAGGATGTAGTGATAGAATGCGATTCACACCTTCCATGACGCCAATGATGGATAGTACTGTAATATCTTTGACACCTCTTTTTTTCAATTGTGAGATCGCTTCAACGATACTACCGCCAGTTGCAAGTAGAGGATCTAAAATGAATGTTTTCGATAATTCTATGCCTTCAGGAAATTTGGCATAATAGAGTTGAGGAAGTAAAGTCTCTTTATCCCGATACATACCAATATGTGCCACTTTAAGCGAAGGTATGAGGTGCTGAATCCCTTGAGTCATCCCGAGTCCAGCCCGTAAAATAGGCACAATCACAATCGGTTTTTTGAGTACATATCCTGTGGTTTTCGCAATAGGTGTTTCAACTTCAATTTCAGTCAACTCAAGTGTTCTGGTGATTTCATAGACCATCAGTGCAGAAATTTCTTCAACGATTTCTCTAAATTGTTTGGTTCCACAATGCAAATCTCTAATCATCGTGATTTTATGTTTGATCAACGGATGATCAATCACATGTAATGACATTGTTCTTTCCTCCTTGAAAAAAGGCGATTTTTCGCCTTTTTAGTAAATGATTGTCCCTGCTTTGCCTTTCACTGCAAGTGCAGCATCTTCCAAACTTGCAATGATCGCTTGACCATTCTTATTGGATTCAACAAACGATACTGCTGCAACAATTTTAGGTTCCATGCTGCCTTTACCAAATTGTTGATCATCAATGTATTGTTTCGCTTCTTTAACCGATAGTTTCGAGAACTCAAGTTCATTGGGTTTTCTGAAGTTAATTGAAACACGCTTCACAGCTGTGAGGATAATGAACACATCAGCTTTGATGAGTTCAGCCAATTTTGCAGATGAAAAGTCTTTATCAATGACTGCGGCTACGCCTTTGAGTGTTTCACCTCTGACAACAGGAATGCCACCTCCACCAGCTGCAACCACGACATAATGACGATCCAGTAAGTCTTTAATGATATTTTTTTCAATAATATCGATGGGTTTGGGACTTGCAACGACATAACGATATCCTCGACCTGAATCATCGACAAATGGCATATTGTATGTTTTAGACAGTTCTTCCGCTTCTGCTTTACTATAAAAACGTCCGATGGGTTTGGTTGGATTCGAAAAAGCTGGATCATTTGGATCCACAACAGTTTGTGTAACAATGGTTGCCACTTCATTGCTTAGTTGACGTGCTTGAAGTGCATTATAGATGGCATTCTGTAAGTGATATCCGATATATCCCTGACTCATGGCACCACATTCAGGCAGTGGCATCAATGGAATATTGGATTTAATACCATGTGCAGCATCAAAAGCACTTTGGATCATGCCAACTTGAGGGCCGTTGCCATGAACGACAACCACATGATGACCTTGCTCTACCAAGTCTGCAACACTGCTTGCAGCATGCTTAACCAATTCGATTTGATCTGTTGGATTTTCACCTAAAGCATTTCCGCCTAGAGCGACAAGAATTTTCATTGTTTTTCCTCCTTCAATAATTTGGCAAAATCTTTGAGTGCCTTTTCAAAACATGCCATCGGTGGATGGACTAAACCAGCACCAACCTGTCCAACACCAGCTTCTTTATGCGCCATACCTGTGTTGATGATGGGTAAAATACCTGTTTCAACAACCTTCATCATGTCAATACCACAAGCTGTGGGCATGAAATCCAAGGGGGGTAATGTGAATACTTGATGTTTACCTGTTGTGATTTCATGCATCGATTTTGAATATTCTAATGCTTGAGCTACGACACCACCAACGAATTGTACAATCGCTGGTGCACCACCCATCGCAAATCCTCCAATCCCAAATGTTTCTGTAATCGCAGAATCACCGATGTCAGGTGCTGCATCGGATTCGACAAATCCTGGAAACATGAGTCCTTGAACATAGTTTGCTTTCGCGGTATACCATGTTTGACTGTGAGCGAGTTGAATACCAAAATCTACACCATTTCGACTCATGGTGGTCAGTACTGTTGAATACTTGATGTTTCGTGCTGAATCCAGTGCAACTTTGGCAAATGGCATGGAAAGATTTAAGAAATAATGTTCATTGTTTTTAATGAATTCTAACGCTTCTTTTTTCATGAGTTCATCATGCTTGGTTTGTAAGATGTATAATGCAATCTCCCGTAAAAAGAGTGCAGATGATGCTTTATTTCGATTATGACATTCATCACCCATATGGAGTGCTTGAGCAATGATGCTTTTGACATCAATACCACCAGAAAGAACCAATGCATCTTGAATGACTGGCATGAAACGCTCTTCAATCCACTTGAGTTTTGAAATGACTTCTACACTATTGGCACCATATCTTAAGACTTTGCCTAAACCTTCATTCACTGTACAGTAACTATAGTTTTTATGTGTGATGTTATAAATGACATGAACTGGCATGGAAGCTGAAATGATGCCTGCCATCGGACCGACTGCATCATGGTGATGTGCACTATCAAATTCAATGGCACCAGATTCTGCAAGTTTGATGGCCTCTTTTTCATTTTTTGCGAGTCCTTCATACATGAGTGCGCCAATGATGGCACCTTTCATCGGCCCAGCCATGGATTTGAAATCGATGGGTGGACCCGCATGAAGAATCGTGTTCTTGCTCATGTTTGGAATGACATCATATGCTTTTTTTACAGCAATCAGTCTGCCTTCAGCAGCTTTGATGCGTTTGACGGCTTCTATATTGGCTTTTTCAATGAAAGCTTGATAAGGCTTGATTTGATTGAGTAAATGAAGGAGTACTGAATTGCCTGAAGCAGGAGGTGCCCAATCGAGATGAATGTAGGGAACTTCTTGTTTTTCATAATCCTTTGAAAATGAGGGGGATCCGATATTAATGACTTTGATTTCTTCACTAAATAGCTTTTGTATGCTCATGGGTATCCTCCTTTAAAAGATTTGCTGCGATGATGGCTGCGTGGGCATTGGTTTGTCCAAGCAGAACACCGGCTTCTTTAAGCCTTTGTTCAGCGGATGCTAACCCTTGGTAATCTTGATATGTACCACAAACATAAGCGACAATAATAATGGTACGATCTTGTTGTTTAGCAATCATTTGGGCTTCTTTGATGGCTTCAAGTGTCACACCAACCGGATCATCATGACTTCCAATACCAAGTTCAAAATCCAGTAGAATGACCGCTGTATCTTTCTGTTTCGCTTCGAATAATATTCTGTCATTACGAATGCTTGGTTCAATCATGGGATGCGGTTTACCTTGTGTGAAGATATCATCACCTAAGTCAACCAAAATATGTCCAGCACTCTTTAAGGGATCTTTCATTTTTTCTTCAACTTTTTTAGCAACATTACTTGTCAAATGTGACACATAAGGTCTGAGTACACTTAAGGCTTCTGCAGTCAATGTACCACCACAAAATAATCCTTTGATGGATGTCTGATTGGGTTTGAGTGATGTTCTTAAATGCTTGATGGTTGATTTGGTTTTCTCATCAAGTGTTGTTAAATCTGGGGTTGAAATATGGATGAGATTCAGTGCTTTGATGGCTGCTTCAGTCAGTGTAGAAACAAAATGCACATTCTTGATAGTTTCATCTCGCTTCGCATCTAAAAAGCATACAACGACTGGTTTTGTGATGGTTTTCAACCGGTTCATGATGGCTTCTTCAACGCTCTTATAAGGAGGTTTAGAGATGAGTACGATCACTTTTGTATCAGGATCAACATCGAGTGCATCGATTCCTTTTAACATCATGATGCCACCGACTTCTAAAGATAAATCACGACCACCCACACCAATGGCTTGTGTGATACCACCATTAAAGCGGTCGATGATGACACTCACTTCCTGAAGTCCAGTCCCACTGGCTGCAACCAATCCGATGGGTCCTCTTCTCACTTGATTGGCAAAACATAAACCTTTACCATTGATGATGGCAGTCCCACAATCAGGACCCATCACGAGTAAGTCTTTTTCACGTCCGAGTTTTTTTAACGCAACTTCATCTTCAATCGTGACATTATCAGAAAATAGCATGACATGCATGTTATTTTCCAGTGCTTTGTAAGCTTCATGTGCTGCATAGATACCTGGAACACTGATGACTGCGAGATTGGCATCGAGTTGTTCTTTGGCTTGATGAATTGATCGATATGATACTGATTTTTCCTGATTGTTATTTTTCCGAGATGATAGTCGTTTAATCACATCTTCTGCCCACGTCTTGTGATCTTCTAACAATGTGCATGCAATGATTAAATCATTGGGTTCAGCTTGATCCATATCCACATGATATAAGCCAACCGATTTGATCATCTCTTTATTCATATCTGTACCCATAAACATGAGCAGCTCTACCAAATTCAGTTCTTTTTTGATGGAAACAGTTGTACTCATGAGTGTCACTGAGTCAAAATAACTATTTTTTAATATTTTAAAATCATTCATGATTTATTCTCCTACAATATCCCGTGTAAGAATCCTAAGAGTATCCCAGCACCACTGGTCGCTCCGAGATTCAATACCGGTAATGCATGACTGATGTCATGATCTTTTAACAATCCTTCGATGAATAGGATGAAAAGATCAGGATATAATCTGTCATATGTATCTTTTAAGTTTTGAGCGGATAAACGTGAAGTTTTTCGAGGAGCTTCCATGATCAGTTTGGAAATCCATGGCAATGTCTTTCCAACTGTATTTAAGCCCATGATGAATCCTGTTAAAATATCGTCTCCAAGTGGGGTTAGACCCATGCCGAGTCCTAAAATAGATAGCGCTGATGGAAGCCCTGGACTATTGAGAAAAACATCTATTTTTTCATACTGAAAGCGAATATGAGGACTTGCATCAGGGGATGCAAATTGCTGAAACTGCCGACTCTCAGTCACGAGTTTTCTTAACTTCTTTAATTGATCCATGGATTGTAAGTCCAATCGATATACCACTAGATAGGGATCAAACTGGTGGATCGCACCTGGTTGGATGTTGATCTGGATGGATCCAATGCAAAGATGATTATGTTCAACCAATACTTTTAGTCCAGGTACCAATTCAGCATCCATGAAAGAGAGCGCACGATCAACAATCACATGATGCTTGCCAACTCCAATGGTATTTCCTAATGTGATGATCGCATCATTTAAAGAAAGATGAATGGTGCTGGTGTATACACCTTGTATGACTGCACCATTCATCTTCAGTTCTTCTAAAATGTGTCGATCAATTGATACTAACTCAGCTAACTGAGCCTTCATGCTTGTTTTCGTGTGCTCTATAAAAATTCATTAAAACAAGTACGACTGCCATACATGCATATCCAAGTGCAACTTCCCAACCGGTCGCAAATCCGATTTGTGGCGCATGGATGAATCCGAAGAATGCAAGACCTGCAGTTATCAGTGCAAAGATTGCAGATGTCAGATATTTCTTATCGATGATATAAATGGCAATGGTTGCAATCATCATACCGACTAAAATATCTCCAGCAGCAAGTCTTTCCCAACCGAGTAGAGGAATACCTGTATTCGCGAGTGCACCGTAATCTAAAGTACCACCAGATGCATTGATCGCATTTTTAACCTGTAAGGTAACAAATCCTGCAATGAGTGGAATGAATGAGAGTGCGACAGCAGGCATATGACGTTTTTCTGTGGTTGCGAATGCCTGAGTTGTAATGACTAATCCGATATACATCAAGATTGGAAGTAATGCTACTAGAGGAATGACTGCCAATACAAAGTTCATGAATCCTAAGAATGCGAGTAATAGAATGGCAACACCAGTGACCAAAGAATAACCGACGCGTGCACCAGTTGATTTCCAGCCAGGATGACCAATGTAGATGATTGTTGGGAATGGAGAACCAAGGAATGATCCAAGTACGGTCAATCCTGCTGGAACTAACATTGCTTTAGGAACGTTATAAGCTTCACCAGAAACTTCGGCACTTTCAAGGTTGTCAAGGCTTTCTAGGAAGTCATAGATTGCGAGTGGAATAGCTGCTGGTAGGAATGGTGCAATTTGAGCAAAACCTCTACCAAATAAATTGATGGCTAAATTAGGTAAATTTAAACCAACGTTGGAGAATGATTCACCAACGGCTGCTGGATCCATATAGCCAGTGATCCAAGCTAGAATCGTACCAACCATGATCGCAAATGCACCTGCAGGAATACCGAATGGCATTTTCTTGAGTGCAAACCAACCGACGAAAATGATCGCTAGAGATGTTAAACCAATGTATGGAGTCGTGAAGACTTGACCCGCTGGATTCATCGCGATGTATGTAATCGCAAGACCGGCAAGCGCACCAAGCATTGCTGCACGTGGGATAAATTTCTTAATGTAAATACCGACAAATGAACCAATACCCATGATGACACCTTGGATTAAGTTCCAAACCACGCCGGCTGCCCATGCTGTCTGCCAGTCGCCAGTTGCTGCATAAACAACTGCAATGACACCGAAAGCAACCACGAAATAATGAGGTACAGAAAGACCATAAGGCATTGCTGTTACATCACTCTTATTCGTCTTAATGGATAGACGTTTTGCTTGATAAGCAAGTAAGATACCACCTAAACCGACTGCAACTGCTGTTCCAGGAACAACGTTGCCAAAGACGATGTCATTGGGCATGCCGATGACTAATAATAAACCAACTGCTGCAAGAAAATTCGTCAATACGTTCGAAAATAAACCGAAAAATCCATTGAGGTCACCTTTGACCCACCAAGGTGTTCCACCTTTTAAGTTCTTAAACATAATGTTCTCCTTTTTTTATCTATTTTAGATTCTTAAGCAATAATTGACTGGTGGTTGTCCATCCGAAGATGCCACCTTGTTGATTGATCATCCGAATGGCTGCTTCTTGATCTCTTGGATCAAATGCTGCTGTACCATCTTCGATCATTAAGCACTCATAACCTCTATCATTGGCTTCTCTGATGGTGGTGTGCACACAAACATGTGTCGTAACTCCACAGAAAATGAGTGATTCAATCCCTTTGTTTTGTAAAATCAAATGTAAATCGGTTTGATAGAATGCGCCTTTGCCTGGTTTATCCAAAACAACTTCGTTGGGTAGTGGTTTGAGTTCATCAACAATATCATGACCATACTCACCGCGAATAAGGATCTTACCCATGGGACCGACTTCGCCAATGGCAGATGAACGTCTCTTTTTTGCCTTTGGAACATCACTTAAATCAGGTCTATGACCTTCTCTAGTATGAATGATGAACATGCCTTTAGCACGAGCAGCATCTAAGACCTTTCTGACTGTTGGAATGATGGATTTTGTGGGTGTGATGTCATTCCCGAGTGCTTCGCCAAATCCGCCAAACTCACAAAAATCACGTTGCATATCGATGATGACAAGCGCAGTCTTTTCGAGATCAAAGTCGAATGTGAATGGCTTTGCTTCAACTTGGTACTTTCTCATGATTTTCTCCTTTTTTATAGTATACAAATGCATATCCTGCAAAAATAACAGTGACAAGCAGATAACCTAAAGTCATGTCAAAATTGGAATTGAAACCAACAACACCAGAGTGGATGATACCAAAGAATGTCAGAACTGCTGCTGTTAAGCTGGTGATGGTCGCATGCACAAACTTATGATCGATGATAAAGACAGCAATACTACCTAAAATCATCCCGACAATGATGCTACCTGCACCAAGGTTCATCATACCGAAGTAGTTGAGACCTGCTGAAGTTAGATTATCAAATCCAACATTACCTGCATTGGTTGCAGCTGCACCTAAAGCGATATCGACTGCATTCTTTGTCCAGTCAGCAAGCCATGGAATGATGGCAAGTACAACTGCTGGAGCATATTTATGTGAGACGGATGTGAATGCTTGTGTGGTAATGACAACTCCGATATATAAGAGAATGGGTAAGATTGCAACCACAGGAATGATGTTGAGTAGGACTGAGATCATTCCGAAAATGGTTAAGATGAATAAAGTGATACCACCTACGAATGAATATCCAATTCTTGCACCTGCTTCTTTCCAACCAGGATGTCCAATGAAAACTGCGGTTGGAAATGGACTACCAAAGATTGCACCAAGAATAGTTGTTGTACCATCTGCGAGCATTGCTTCACGGGTATTGTAGTTATCTCCAGCAACGGCTGCAGATTCACAATTGTCAATGGTTTCAAAGAAATTATAGATACCAAGAGGAATGGCTGAGAATAAGAATGGGAGTGCATCAGAAAATCCGTCAAAAAAACGTTGGAAACTTGGAACTGGTGCACCAAATGTGATGTTTGATAAGCTATCAATCAAGGCAGATCCTGTCATGAGTCCACTCACCCAACCGATGATGACACCGATGATGATTGCAACGAGTCCTGTTGGAATATTGAAAGGCATCTTCACTTTGCCAACCCATCCGAGTAAAACAATCGCAAGTGCTACAAGTCCAATATATGGAATCGCAAAGACGCTGAATGCAGGATTAAGTGCAATGTATGTGATGGATACCCCTGCTAGAGAACCAAGCATTGCTGCTCTAGGGAGAATCTTTCGGACTTTGATCCCGATGAAACTACCGAGAAGTTCAACAACACCTTCAAGTAGTGCCCACACCAAGCCAGCTGCCCATGCTAGATATGCATTGCCAGTCGCCCAGAAGACAGGACCAATGATGAGGAAGACAATCAAAAACATGTGGGGAACTGATGTACCTGCAGGTAATGCAGTCACATCAGAACGGTTTTCTTTTTTAGCCAGTTTGATGGCCATATAACTGTAGTAAATCGAAGACATCAGAATCGATAAACCTACTGCGGGCAGTATTCTACCATAAACAATGTTACCTGGAAGACCGACCACAACCGATAATAGGCTTGCCATCACGAGAATATTGGTCAGATTATTGGTAAAAAGTCCAAAAAATCCATTCCAGTCACTTTTGACAAAGTATTTGATAGTACGCACCTCCTTGTGTAACTCAATTATACACAAACTGATACCCAGATGTATTTATGGAGACTTGACAATAAAAACGCTTTATGTTTGTAATATAATCCAAATATGCTACAATATGCTCGAGGTGAGCCCATGAAAACCACATTGAAGGACTTATTTGAACGAGAGATTTTCGAAACCTATGAAATCCTTTCAGCAAAAGAAAGGCTTGATCGCAGTTTTGAGAGTGTTTCCATACTTGAAACGCCTGACTTTGAAAACTATATCATCGAAAGATCGTTGATTCTAACCACATTTTATCCCGTGAAAACGGATGTGGAGACATTTAAGCAACTGCTCTATGCACTGAATCGTAAAGATACTGCTGGTATATTAATAAAGATGCACCGATATATTGATATCATCCCTGAAGAGATTTTAAAGCTTGCTGATCAACTTCATATTCCAATCGTCGCATTAACTTATGATGCGAATTTATCATTGCTTTTTAACAATATACTCTCTGAATTGCAGAGCCAAGATTATACCAATTATGCATTTGATGCCAATTACTCAGAATTTTTGAAACAAGTCTATGAGACACCTTCAACAAAGACACTGATGAATATCGTCGATAAAATTCCCGATCTTGAAGTACTCATTCAAAATCTAGATAATAAGACGACCTATGCTTCTGCTGATTCACTGTCTACTTATTTTGTTCAATCCAAACAAACGAGAAACTTATTCCAACGCATTGGTGATACCTTATACTATTCAGAAGATGTTATTTATGATGAAAAACCGATTTATCGGTTTGTTTTGATGGCCAAAAATGATAAAAGACATATCTTACATAACTATATCGAAATATTTAAACTGATGATCATTGTCATTCATCAAAAGAAGATTGAAAATACACTCAAACAAAATCAATTTCTTTTAAATTTCGTCTCTAATCTTTCATCAAACTATACCAATACCCAATTGATTGAAGCATCCAAACGATATCAGTGGAATGTCATTTTCCCTATTACATTAATTCTGTTTACATTTAAAGACAATCATCGAACGATCATCAATCCTAATCTCGTAGAATATGTCAGAACTGTTATTATCAATAAATTCCATTTGAATTCAGATGAATTAAGATATACATTACTCAATGATCAACTGCTCTTTATTTTGAATACCATCGAGAACTTAAACCTCTCCGATACGATGCAAAATGTTTATGAGACATTATCGGTCAAATATAAGGATTTAACTTTTAAGGTTGCATTCTCAAACAAAATCCATGAGGCATCACAAATATCTAAAATCTATTTTCAATTGTCTGAAGCACTCATTCACATCGAGAGTAAAAATCTATCAATTAATATATTCTCAGAAGATAAAATCAAAGTATTGAATCTATTGAAAAACATCGATTATAGCAGACTCAGAGATTATGTCTATAGTAAATTAAAGCCTTTGATGGACTATGAAGAAAAAAACAGCACGCCACTAATTGACACGCTGTATAAGCATATTGAATGCAAGTTTAATGCCAAAGATACGGCAAATGCACTGTTTATTCACTATAATTCAGTGCGGTATCGACTCGAAGTCATGCATCAGCTCGGCTACAATTTATCCAACCGTGAAGGACATTTTGATTTGTATTTCGCACTTTATCTCTATAAGAATTTTGAGACAATCAATACGTAATCGAATACAATCACGCTCAAAACCACTTCTTTTTCTTGAAGAACCAAACCATACCGATAATGATGATCGCACAGAGTGCTGCAAACCCAATGACTGCATGTTCATACTGCAAAATGCCAAAATGAACAAAATTCATACCGAAGAAACCTGTTAAAAAGGATAAGGGAATGAAGATTGCAGAAAATAACGTAAGGGTTGCCATGATTTTATTCATCTTATTGGATTGATTATTCATGTGCAAATCAAGTAAATGTCTCATCAATTCTCTAGACCGGTCTAGTCTGATATCCAGTCTGACAAGATGGTCTCTTAAATCATCGTAATAAGGCAGATTATCTTCCTTGAAAAGCGGTGATTTTTTATTGATGATTGCATTGAGATGTTCAAGCACAGGTGAAACATGATTCTTTAAGTTCAGCATGAATTTTCGTAACAAATAGAATTCTTCTTGTTCAATGTTCTTGGTTTCAAGGATTTCGTTCTCAAACGCATTGACTTCGGTATCCAGATGATCATAGACATCCAAATGGTTATCAGTGATGATATCTAAGATTTGAAAAAAGAGATAATCTACTGTTTTTGATCTGAGTTCTTGATGGTCATTAAAAAGTTGATTGAGTGGCAAGAGAAAAACAGGTTCTGTTTCATGGAATGTGATGATGGTATTGTTATCCATCCAGATACTCATGTAATCCCCTTTGATGACTTTTTCCTGAAGATACTCAATATGAAATGTGCCAAACATCGAATCTTTCACGATTTCGATTTTGTTGCGCTGATTGACATTAAAGATATCCTCTAAAATGAGAGCATCCATAGGAAAGTATTGTTTGATGGATTGAATGTGTTCAACATTCGATAATCCAATGACTTGGATATAACTTTTTAACCCTTGAACAGGTTCAAAATCATGTTTGACCAACAATGTTTTTTCATCATAAAGATAATGATTGATCTGTGTTTTGACACTCGCATGCTTTCCTGTATAGACGAGAGATTTTGGTTTGAAATATTGAGAGATATTCATGATTGACTCCTATGTATGCTCAGTTAAAAGATGATGTATGTAATCCCAGAGTTGGATTTTCGATAATCTGAATCCTTTTCGAGTAAAAATTGATACGTTTTAATTTCAGCATCAAATCCCATCATTTGAGAAAATGCTTCACCAGGAATATATGACTTGATGAGTCCTTTGTTTTTTTGTTCAGCAAGATATGCTCTGACAGCTTCTTTGATACTACCCCCAACACCTGATGATCCATAGCCATGCACGATTTTGATGATGCGTTCCTTTTTTTGAGTCATTTTAATGAATGTTTGAAGTCTGATCAGTGCCTCTGAAACACTTGGCATCCCTGATTTTACACTATACTCGTTCATGAATTGAGTTTCGCAGCATTATCCTTCACAGTAAGTGTATCAATTGAAGAAACCAGCTTGCTGAATCTAGAAAAGCCAAGCTCCATATAATTGAAATCAGGATATACTTTTTCAAGTTCGTTTTTGATATTCGTGAGTAACATTTCTTTTTTCTTGGTTTTAGAAATGATTTCGATGATTGCTTTGGAAATGGTATCCATTGAAATCTTTGAAATCAAATTGACGAAGGTAGTTGTCTTTTCTGTTGAGATGGTCAATCCATGAATGGTTGAGACCAAATTAGATAGATTTTTTGAACCATATTTTCTCGCATCAAAATCTGAGAATCGGTTGACTAAAATATCACCAAGTCTACTGAGTTGAATACGGTTGTGTTCTCCGTTTTCAACAATGATGCTTTTGATGATATCACCAATATCTGTAACGGGTTCTTCCTTATCTTTCTGGTTCGGAACTTCTTCCTCTTCATCTTTTAAGTATTCGAAATACTTGAATTCGTTGCATGCTGATTTGAATGCTGATGTTACTTTTTTCTCAGATCCAATACCAACGACATGCATGCCACCTTCTCTTAATTTCTCAGCAAGTGGTGTGAAATCAGAATCCGATGTCACTAAGAAAAAAGCATTCACCTTAGATTGATACATGATTTCTTGAGCATCCAGTGCCATCGCCATATCTGCAGCGTTTTTTCCAACAGCAACATTGGATTGATGAATGGCACGGATGGCGTTGTTTCTAGCTGTTGTTTCCCATTCTTTTGATAAATTATTGATATCTCCATAAAACCGTGCAATGACGATTTTTCCATATTTTGATATTTCATTCATGACTGGTTCAATGTATTTGATGGATACATTTTCCGAGTCAATCATGAGTGCTATTTTGTATTCAGTTTTGTCCATAATGACCTCTTTCTATAGGGTAGATATTCTATAAATAGTATACCACGAATGAAGATGCATCGTTTTTTATTCATCAAATGAGGGACACAAACGATGAAATAAATTGAACATTCATGACAACTCATGCTGATCAATAAATAAAAAAAACACACGATGATGATGTGTTTTTGAATGTTAATGGAGGCCTCAAACGGATTTGAACCGATGATCAGGCAGTTGCAGTGCCTTGCCTTACCACTTGGCTATGAGGCCACCAACATGCTATATCATTATAACGTTTCAAGACCTTAAAAGTCAATACAAATCCCCTTCAAATTCAGGAAAGTTCAGACTTGATTTTTTCTAACCAAAGGGGTAATGATTCCTCAAGTAACTTAAATGTCACTTCGTGAGTATGATCAAAATAGGGATCTGGTACAACTTCTCCCTTTGTCTTTTCATCAATATCTCTTAATAAAAAGACTTTATCTTGATATCGTCCGGCATGCTCTTTTAAATACTTCACATTATTGTGATCCATACCGATGATATAATCGTATTCTTTAAAATCTTGTTCAGTGATTTTCTGGCTGGTCTTGTCTCTCCAGTCATAGCCGATACGGTTTAGGACATGCTGTGTTCCAATGTGTGGAGGATTACCGATTTCCCATGTTGAGGTTGCACGAGATGCAACAACTACATGATCTTTTAATCCCTGTTCTTCAATTAATTTTGCAAGCATACCTTCAGCCATGGGTGAACGACAGATATTACCTAAGCAAACGAATAGTATTTTCTTCATCTCATCACTTCCTTAATCTCTATTGTATCATAGCTTTATAAATATGTGAAATTAGCACACATTTGTTGACAGTGCCAACTTGTTGATTTATAATGATATTGGCAATATCACTATGAGACTGCCAAAGGAGGATAACGATGAACTTTACACAAATGGAAGATTACAACAAAGATCCTAAAATCTTGGACAAATTCGGACGGAATATCGTCGATGCTGTGAAACAAGGCAAAATTGATCCAGTCATCGGTCGTGAAGAGGAAATCCGAAGAGTCATCAAAATTCTATCTCGGAAAACAAAGAACAATCCGGTACTGATTGGTGAACCTGGTGTTGGTAAAACTGCGATTGTTGAAGGACTTGCACGTCGTATCGTTGATAAAGACGTTCCTTTGGGATTGCAAAATAAGATCATTTATGAGCTTGATCTTGCAGCTCTTGTTGCAGGTGCTAAATTCAGAGGTGAATTTGAAGAAAGACTTAAAGCTGTTTTAAACAAAATTAAAGAATCAAACGGAGAAATCATTCTATTCATTGATGAACTCCATACGATTGTAGGTGCTGGTCGTGCTGATGGAGCAATGGATGCTTCTAACATGCTCAAACCGATGCTTGCAAGAGGTGAACTACACTGCGTAGGTGCAACCACTTTAAACGAATATCGTAAGTATATTGAAAAAGACAGTGCACTCGAGCGTAGATTCCAAAAGGTTCAAATCGATGAACCCACCATCACAGATACCATCAGTATATTAAGAGGACTGAAATCGAGATTTGAAGCACATCATGGTGTCCATATCTCTGACCCAGCCATCATTTCTGCAGCAACTTTATCTTCAAGATACATCACAGACCGTTTTTTACCTGATAAAGCGATTGACTTGATTGATGAGGCTTGTGCATCGATTCGTATGGAAATTGATTCCATGCCTGTGGAACTTGATACAGTCATGAGAAAACTGATGCAACTTGAAATTGAAAAGACTGCGCTTGATAAAGAAACAGATCCTGTTTCTAAAGAACGTTTACTCAAGATCAAGACAGACATTGAGTCATTAAAAAATGATGAGAAACACTTAAAAACACAGTGGCAAACTGAAAAAGAACAAATCAATCTCATCAAGCAAAAGAAAAACAAGTTAGAAACACTGAGAACTGAACTCCAAAATGCATTCAATGCTAATGATTATCAAAAAGCTGCAGAACTTCAATATTCTAAGATACCTACCCTTGAAAAAGAAATCAATACCTTAACCCAAGATAGCCAACATGAAGGAAAATTGCTCACTGAAGTCGTGAGTGAAGAATCGATTGCTGAAATTGTGTCGAAGTGGACCCAGATTCCTGTCTCCAAATTGATGTCAGGGGATCGTGAAAAACTATTACACTTAGAAGAAACGCTCAAAAAAAGAGTCATTGGACAAGATCACGCTTTACAACTCATCAGCGATGCCATCATCCGGCAGCGCGCTGGTATTAAAGATGAAAATCGCCCGATTGGATCATTCTTCTTCTTAGGACCCACAGGTGTTGGTAAAACTGAAGTGGCACGTGCGCTTGCTGAAGCCATCTTTGATAGTGAACATCAAATTGTCAGAATTGATATGAGTGAGTATATGGAATCTCATAGTGTATCGCGTTTGATTGGGTCACCTCCGGGATATGTTGGTTATGATGAAGGTGGACAGTTAACTGAAGCAGTCAGACGTAAACCTTATTCCATCATCTTATTTGACGAAGTCGAAAAGGCACACCCCGAAGTATTTAATATCTTATTACAAATTCTTGAAGATGGCAGATTAACCGATAACCAAGGTAGAACCGTTGACTTTAAGAACACCATCATCATTTTGACATCCAATATTGGTAGTGAATTCTTACTTTCCTATGAAGCCAATGCTCAAAAAGAGGTCATGAATTTAGTGAAGTCCAAATTCAAACCTGAATTCATCAACCGTATCGATGAAATTGTTATTTTCAATGCTTTGTCTTTGAAAGTTCAATTTGAAATTGCTAAAAAGATGCTTTTGGATTTAGAAGAAAGATTAAAAGACAAGCACTTATGGATTCATTTTGGTGAAGACATCCAAAAATACGTCATCAAACACGGCTTTAATGATGAATATGGTGCGAGACCCTTAAAGCGTTTCATTCAACGTCATATCGAAACGATGGTTGCTACCAAGATTATCGAAGGTATAATTCTACCAAATGAACCCTATGAAATGATTGTAACAGAAGACAAACTAGAGATCATCAAAAAATAAAGACGGATATTTTTCCGTCTTTATGCTTTTTTAACTTTGATGAACAAATCATATAGGAAATATCCAACAACGAGTACTGCAAGTCCAATCAGCGAAGGTACTAGACTTTCAACGAGTGTGGAAATGATGAGTAATATCATACCTAGGATTGCGAGTGCTGGAACATAGGGATATCCAATGACTTTGTAAGGACGTTCTAACTCTGGATTCCGTTTTCTAAAGAGATAGATGGAGATGAAAATCAAAGTATTAAAGATTAATCCTCCAAATACAACAAAGGTTAGAAGTTCTTGAAAGTTAAATACGAGTAACAATAACGCCATCACACCAGATCCGATGATCGCAATGACTGGTGTATGATATTTGGGATCAACTTTAGCAAATGATTTAAAGAATGTCTGATCTTCTGCCATTGCATAATAAACACGAGGGAAGACCATCACAGAACCATTGAGAGATCCGAAGATGGAAATCAATATGGAGATGAAAACGATTTGCATACCTGTTTCACCAAACAACTGCATCATGGCAGGGATGGGTAGTACTGCACCACCTTCTGAAAGAGAAATCGTCGTTGCAGCACCTAAAATACGGTAAAGAGAGAAAATAAAGAGTAGATAAATGGCAGCAACCCCAAGCGTTGAAATCGATAAGGCTTTGGGAAGGTCTTTTTTGACATCTTTCATCTCACCAGCAACGGTGTTTAAATTCGTCCATCCTTCATAAGCCCATAGGGTACCCACAACACCGAAACCAATCATCGTCATCAATCGGAAGAATCCGACAGGTTCTGCAGTTGCAAACGATAGACTCACCTGTTGTTCGCCTAAGAACAAACCAACGATGATGATTCCAACAATTGGTATGAGTTTGGCAACGAGGAATATTTTTTGTACTAAAGTGCCTGCTTTAACACCAAAGTAATTGATGACAGATAAGAGCACAATTAAGAAACCTGCAATCCATTTGTAAAGAGCACCGAGTGGAACTACATAACTAAGTACTTCAGAGAATGCGAGTGCCAAAAGTGCAATCGAACCACTTGAAGTGAGTACAAAGTTCATCAAACCACTCAAGAATGCAACTTTTTTTCCGTAAGCTTTCTTGAGATAGACATAGTATCCACCAGTTTCAGGAAACATCGTGCCAAGTTCTGCATAGGTGAGTGCAGATACCAAAGTGATGATGCCACCAATCAACCAAGCAACCAGGGATAACCCGAGTGAAAATCCAACACGTTCTAAGATCGAACTACCAAAAACAAAGATGCCCGAACCAATCATAATGCCTGCAAGGATGGAAATACCACCAAACAGACTAATTTCTTTTTTCAATGTATTCATGATATCAATTCCTTTCATCCACATACAAGATAGCACATCATGGTTTAATCATCAAACTGATTGCTTTAAAGTTATGGATTCTGAACCAATAATGTGAAATATGGCTCATTTGGCTTGAGCAGTGACTTTAAGTCAACGCTTAAAAACGTTGGTATCAAGTGATGTTTTTGAAGTAGCTTGATGAGGGTTGATTGTTGATGAGGATATAGGATATTGAACCCTATTTGAGTGGTTTCTTCTATTGTCAATCTCGTTTCAAAAACGATATGATCAGCAAAATATGCATAATTTCTCTCAAAAATGATACCTTGTTTTTCAATGGTTTTTAAAGATTTGGGTTGATTGGTCATGATTTGGTCATAATTGAGCATCTGTATGATCATGACACCTTGTTTGGAAAGGTGCTTTGAAAGTAATTCAAAGAAATGATCAAGCGAATTTTCATCTAAGTGAGGTAATGTGTTCCCAAAACAAGTGATCAAATCATAGTTCTTATCTATGAAAGCATCCATCATATTTTGGACTTTGAACATAACATCAGGATGTCTTTGTCTTGCCACTTCAATCATCTTTTCATCAAGATCAATGCCGATGACTTCCATTCCAAAATCATGAATGATTTGTGTCACTCTTCCTGTCCCACACCCTAAATCTAATGCATTACCTTGTGAATGAACAAAGCCCTTCAAAAAGGGCTTGATGTGTTGATCGATTGGAAAAAGCTCATCATAATGATCTGCTAAATGATGATACATCAGAACATCCCCAACATTCTAAAGATCACTACTGTGAAATAGAGTGTAAACATACTGAATATGGTTGTCCAAACGACGATTTGACCTGCTAGTTTTGCATCTCCGCCCATTTCACTGGCCATGATGGCTGATGATACTGCTGCAGGTGTACCAAAAAGTGCAATCAAAGCTGGAAATGCGTACTCCATGCCTGAGATCTGATCTCTGAAAATATATGCTAAAGTCAATGCGACTCCAGGAACAATCACAATACGCCATAATACACCTTGGGTAATTTGGCCTGCAAGTTCCTTGACTGCTGAAATCTCGAATTGACCACCGAGTGCAATCAATGCCATCGGTGAGGCAGTCACGCTTAACAATCTGATGGCATCAATCGAAAATTTGATATCTCGCGAGAGCAGAAAGACTTTTTCACCGTTGACTGTCGGAATGAATCCTCTGATGAGTAGAAATAATAATCCTGTAAATACACCAATGATTAATGGATTTTTGATGATATTTTCAATCATTTTTGTAAAACTAATCCGTTCTCCCAATTCATTTCTTTGAAACATGGATAATGCAACAATCGATAATACATTGGCAAGTGGAATAGAAACTGCTGAAAGTAATGCAACCACAACTAAAGCTTCAAATCCACCGAGTGTTTGTGCTAACGGGATTCCAATCAAAGCAAAATTAGACCTTGTGATGGCTTGGAGCATGACACCTTTTTGATTGACGGGTTTGACTGTGAATGCCACAACCAAAATACCCAATGTGAAAAACGCAAGGGTAACAATCACAGCAAATAAAACGACACCCCATTTGATCTCAGAAAAATCTTCGATTTTGTAAATGTTGTAGAAAAGAAGTGCAGGTAATGCAATACGGAAAACGTATTTATTGAGTAAATTAAAAAAATGCACATCAAAGAAATGCATGCGTTTGAGTAGATATCCAAGACCAATCAAAATGACGATTGGCATGATGGCATTCATTGCAAAAATGAAAGTGTTCAAAACAAAGTCCTTCTCTCCATAGATTCTTTTCTATTTTACCACATTCATCTCATCAACTTAATCACTCAGTTCATAAAAAAAGTAAGTTTCCACTTACTTCTCTTTTTCATCAGGATTTGTTTTAAGCATTTCATTCAGATTCTCTTCAGTTTTCTTATTGCGTAAGGATGCATAGAGAATGACTAGCGAGTATCCGACAGCATAGATAAACCCTAAAATGTAAATGGCAAAGGATCGTCTAAAGAGATAAGTTCCATACATCCATCTCAAGAAAATTGGGATAGGAGACATGATTAAGTAACCAAATATGACATTTAAGACACCATTACCCCACGTTTTCTTGAACACTGTGATGGCAAATGTGATGGAAAGTGATGTGAGAATACCACCCCAAAAGAGTGGTCTAACCGAAATGACAATTTCTGGTCTTCGCATCAACCCTAAAGCAAGCAAATAAATCGATATGCTGGTGATGGTAAAGACCACAGAAAACTTTTTAAAAAATGATTTCATGATGACAGACCTCCGAGTTTGGACTTAAGCGATTGAACATACGATCTAGAAATCTCAATGCGATCCCCATTGATCAGGGTTGCTTCTAGTTTTCCATTCAATGTGGATTTAAAGATTTTAATTTTTCGATAGTTCAATACGGTTTGTTTATTGACACGAATGAATGCATCAAATGTATCTTCGATTTCTGATAAACGGTACTTGCAACGATAAACATCATCTTTGGTATACAATAAGCATTGATCTTCCATACTTTCAATATAATAGACTTCATGCTGACTGAAGACAAAATGATTGCCATCCTTTTTCCCGGAAAGCTCAAGATCATTGGTTTTGATTTTTTCGATGATACGATCAATCGAGGTATCATGTTGATCACATTCGATTGTAATGACAGCTTCACCGAAAGATGGTTGTCTTTTCAAGATAATCTTCATGCACATGCCCTTACCTTTTCATCAAGATGATAACACATCTTTTCAAAGTTTCTATAGTAAACATAACCTATGATACCTAAATTCACCCTCAAGATGCAAAAAGAAGTTAGCGAGCTAACCTCTATGCTTTCTTGGTATAATCCTGTTTTCTAATGGAACCATCCACTTTGTGAATGACCACAGATGAGCCAGCGCTTTCAGCTAAAGATTCTGCAAACTCAATAGCTTCTTTTTGGGTATCAAAGAACTTAATGGTCTTAGTCGACCCTTCTTTTCTGACACGCCATTTTTTAAAGTTGTCTGAATCCTCATCTTTATTTTGTGAAACATGATATTTTGCAACTTTTGGTGTTTGGGATTCACTTGATTCTTTGACTTGAGGTGTTGGTTCTGTGGTTTGAACCGTTGGAACCTCTTTTTCTACCTTTGGTTCTACCACTGCTGCAACAACTTCAACCTTAGATTCTGGTGCGACTTCAGGTGTAGATTTCACTTCAACTGGCTTTTCTACTACCTTCACCTCTGGCTTAACTTCAACAGGTTGTTCTACTGCTTTTTCGACTGCTTCTTCCTGAGCGAGTCTTGCTTTTTCAGCTTCAATTGCTTTCTTTTGAGCACGACGTTTTTTAAAAAAACACATGATATGACCCTCCTTGTTTATAATTCCATTATAGTACATATCAATCAAAAGACAACCCAAAGGCTGTCTTTCATTGGAATTTTAGCATTTCTTGACATTCATTTGTCAAGAGATATCATCAATGATTGAAACGATACGTGTTATTGAAGATTGATTCCCATAGATATCTGTCACCACATAGGTGATTTGATAATCGCCTGGTAAATTCCCAACAGTGCCTGTTGTTAAAATAGATTCAATCTCACTTTCATCTTCAACAAGAATCCCTGCATCAATCCAGTCTTCATGGATCAGAATGGTATCGATGCCAGGTTTCAAAGTGAGTATGGGAGCTTTTTGATCGGTAACATCAACAATGCGTCTGATGGTTTTTGTGATACCGCTATAGGTTGCTTGATAAATGATTTCGTAGGTTCCAACACGATTGGTATCAACTGAATTTGAAACGACAATGACTTCAAGGATTCTTAGACCATAACTGGCTTGTGCACCTTGATCAACATGTGATGATCCCAGTTCTATGGTATCTACTCCAGGATTTAATTCTAATTTGAGATAATCAACATTCACTTCAGTACATCCAGCCAAAAAAGCGAGTGTCAAGATCATGAGCATCAAGAGATACTTTTTCATCTCATCCACACTCCTTTCTTGTCATCAAAGTATAATACTGGTTGTGCATGATAACTCACATCGTCTAAAACATGAATCCTTTTGATTTTATGATAGGTTACATCTTGATATGTGACTGTATAGATAATCTCATAAATGCCAGGAATTGAAGTATCAACGACACCTGTTGATGTCACTGTGCCGTATGTTGAAACTGCACCCTGATCAATATAGGTATCACCTACTTTGAGTGTTGTGATATCAGGGTTGATGCTGATTTCAATCTCTTGCAGAGGTGCAAGAATATGAACGACTCGATATCTTGTATCAATGATTTCATCTTCATAAATGACATCATATCGAATGATGTATCTACCTGGAGTATCAATATCAAGATTTGTTGAGATATCAATAGTGATTAAAGGATCACTTGCAGTCACCAAAGCATCTTCATGTTCTATACCTTGACTGAGTGTATCAACACCAGGGTAAAGCAAGATACTTTCAGGTTTATAAATCGCAGTGTAGACTGGATAAATTTCTGTATCTTGAGTGATGTTCGAAGTTGATTGGCTCCATCCGAAAAACACATAATCAAAAGATGGTGATGATGGCTTTGTGGGGCCATCAGGAGAATCCACTGATTCTCCATATAAAACCTGTGTCGAAAACAATATGGTGATTAAATCACTTGTGTAGAATGTCACATGATACTGACCATCATCAAATCGTGCATATAAAGTCAAATGAGACTCAATCATACTTGGTTCATACAGCGTGAGGAATGTTTCATCTATGTACCAACCAATGAATGGATATTCACCTTCGGGAATATAAGGAGTTGGAATCTGATGGTAAGACAGAGTTTCAACATCATCGATTTGTCCATTGACCATATAGGTGATGGTAATCTGTTTAGGTTCAAATTTTGCATAGAGTATCAAATCACCCGTGATGATCCCTCCTGTATATAAGGTATCATAGGTATCTTCAAGGTACCATCCCATAAAATCATAACCCTCTAAGGTGGATAATCCTGGAGTAAATGATTGGTCATATGAAACTGTTTCAGGATTGATTGGTGAACCTGAGGTGATATAGGTGACTGTATGTGAGTTGGGGATAAACTGCGCATAAAGTGTCGTAGGAGTGGATACTGTATCAACACCCATTTGGAAAAGTTGCGTCAATGACTGATCTCTATACCATCCAGTAAATGTATAACCGACTTTAATCGGTGGATTCACATAAAATGAGAGGTCTTTAGCAACATTCATATCAGGTATGAGTGTTCCTCCACTGGTTACAAATGTGACTGTGACATAGTCAACGAGCATGGCTTGATAAGCATCAATCAGTCCATTGCCATAATATATATCATATCCAATGGTGCCCAAATCTGAAGACGAATTGATTAATTTACTCAAAATCACTTCATCTGTGAAACCGTCCAAATAAGAAAGCATTAATCCTATGACACCTGCAACCATCGGAGCAGAAAATGATGTACCGTTGGCAGTGATGTATGTGTTATCCATACCGGTTGTGACAATACCTTCTCCAGGAGCGACAACATCAACCATGTCGTTATACATTGAAAATGTCGATAATATTTGATTGGAATCTACAGAACCTACCGAGATGACACCTTGATAAGATGCTGGATATATCTTCACAGGTACGCCTGTGTCTGGATTGGTTTCGTTGAAATTACCACTGGATGCAACCACGATAACCCCTGCATCTCTTGCATCATAGATTGCATTTTGGACAAGACTATTCGAACTTTTTCCGCCCAATGATAAGTTAATGACATCTGCGCCTTGTGCAGTTGCATATCGAATGCCTTCGATGATTGATGAATCACTGAATGTATCCGATTCATCTGCTTCTGTGGTCGTATTGTCAGCATTGTTCGCTTTGATGACCAAGAGTGATGCATGTTGAATGATTCCAGCGATCCCTTTTTGATTGCCTTTGATTGCTCCAATCACACCTGCAACCGCTGTGCCATGTCCATTATCGTCTTCGACATGAGATAATCCAACTAACTTAGTTCTAGAATTATAAGATAATGTTGAGATTCGACCAATAAATTCTTCATGGTCTGTATCTATACCACTATCAATGATGGCAATCATGACTTCTGATGATCCTTCGGATAATTGCCATGCATTGGTTAAATCTAACATACCAATGGCGTATTGCTCATTGATGAAGGGATCTGATAAGGGCTGTGTCCATGGCGGAGCGAGCCTTGTGAGTTCTTGATTCTTTTCAAAACCTAATTCAAGTAATGGATTGAGTCTAGCTTCAGTGACTAGATATGTTGCAAACCCATAATTTGAATAGTCAATCAATTGAATGTCATGTTGCTTGGCAATTGTTTCTGCTTCAGATAACGATTTTACTTCATAAAGGAGTTCTGTAAGGTTGATTGAAGTTTGATCTGAACGTGAAAAAACAACACCCATGATGAGCATTATACATAATAAAATCGAGATGAATGATTTTTTGAACACCCTATCACCACCCTCTATCTAAAATACGGTGAACTGATGCTATTTATTGGTACATATTGAAATGAATACTTCATATTCTATCATAAGATATGATCTCAATCAAAGATGTCGCATGAAAGATCAGTACCCGTCATTTGTGAACTAATCTATGGATACAAATACCCCTCTACAAAGGGGTATTTGATGCATAATCACTTTTCAATTCAAGCTCATTGATCCCTAAATCCATCATTTAACGAAATGATTCAAACCAGGATGTGATTTCTTCAAGCCGTTTGATTCTAGCTTGTGGCTTACCACTTCTGGAGAGTTCATGAGTCTCACCTTTGAACCATATCAATTTTGTCTTTAAACCCTTTTGTTTCAATACAGTGTAAAACTGCATTGCTTGTTCGATTGGACATCTGTAATCACTATCAGAATGAATGAACAAAAGTGGTGTTTCTACCTGGTTTGCATATTTCATGGGCGATTGATTCCATAGCTTTTCAGTATCCATAATGGGGTGTCCCGCGGTCTGATCTGCTGAGAAATAGTAACCAATATCGGATGTTCCATGGAATGATAGCCAATTTGATATGCTTCTTTGGGTAACTGCAGCTTTGAATCTGTTCGTATGACCCACCATCCAGTTTGTCATGAATCCACCGTATGAACCACCTGTAACAAACAACCTTGAAACATCTACACTTGGTATTCTCTTGATGATGTAGTCTGTAAATTTCATGATGTCTTCATAATCAATGGTTCCATACTTGCCCCTGATATCTGCAAATTGATTGCCTTTGCCATCACTACCTCTAGGGTTACAAAATAAGACGATATAACCCATATTCGCCCAGCATTGCATTTCATGATAATAGACTGTACCATAAACTGTTTTAGGTCCGCCATGGATATCTAAAATGGTTGGATAACTCAGTGATGGATCATAGTCTTTCGGAAATAGAACCCACCCTTTCACACCATGAGATTTACTTTTTAAATAATATTCTTTTGGTGTTGCAACATATTGATTTCTTAAGGCATCAATATTGAAACGTGAAATGATTTCCTGTTTTTCTAAAGTCAAATCAATTCGATAAAGTTCTTGTAGTTTCTGACGATATAATCCGATGACATGAAGCTTGTTTCCTAAAAAGACCATACCTTCAATGCTACCATTAAAAGGATAAACCTCTTCGATACTGCCAGATAAATCAAGCGTCATGATGCTATTGTGGTCATCAATGGTGGATAGAAAATAAAGTTTCCCATCCAAAATCTGGTCAGATACTGAACTGCCGAGTCTCACATCAGAACCGACGGTATTACCGACAGTTTTACGATAGAGATTGAATAAGTTTAATTTGCCGTGATCAAGCACGAAAACATCTGGATTCTGATTGAGTCCGTAATCTTTCATGTCAGAACCAAAGACAATCAGTTTGTTTTCAAGAAGAAATAGATTAGAAATCGAACAATCATCCTGATCATATAATGTTTCTTTCACCTTTGTTTCCACATGGTAGACATGCACATGTGACGTGAGTTGACGTATACCTTTAAGCACCCTACCTGTAAAATAGATTTGCTGATGATCTTTGGAAACCTTGATGACTCCAACGTGAAAATCAGGTTCAACAATTGGGGTGATACGATGACTTTGAGTATCATAGATGAATAATTGGTTCCGTTGGTTAGCTGTAAACCCTAAGCCGTTGAAGTAAAATGGGATTTCATCAATTTCTTCATAATTTGACACTTGATTGAGGGTCTTCAGTAACTTTTTACGTTCATCCTTTGAATCAGTATAGAGTCGGTGCTGAATCGGAGTTAAAGCTGCTGTCAATAATAGCGTATGTTCTGATAAACAAGTATGTATTGTTGTAGGGATTGGAAAAGTATATGCCTTTTCCAATGTTGCAGTTGAGATTGTGTAGCGATAATAGATGGTTTCTTTAGATTCTTTAACTGCTTTTTCATCCACTTTCGACTTGGCAAGTTGACACAAAATGGTATCGTCTGATTCAAAAATGAAACTGCCTTTGTTTTTTAAGTCGACCAATTTGATGTGTCTTTCACCATCATAACGATAAAGTTGATAATGATACTCGTTTTTGTCGATGTCTGGTTTTGAAACAACATATCCAAGTTGAGTCTTTGATGGATTGGCTTGCAATCCACTGATGAATTTAAAATTCAGAAAATCAGAAAACTGTATCGGTTTCATGGCATGCTTCCCTTCTTATATATTATCTATTATAGACCTCTCAACATAGAATCGTTTAAATTATCGTGATTTTTATGATAAATATTTTAAAAAACACGAAATATGAGAGATTTTCCTTGAACAATCAAAAAAGTGCTATGGTTCTACCATAACACTTTCATTCTATTGAACTCTACTTTGATTCAAATTTGATGCAATGACTAAATCACAAAGTTCCCTTTTTCGAATACCTTGATGGATTTACCGTCTTGAGTTACACCAGTGATTTCCATATCACTGCTTCCAAACATAAAATCAGAGTGAACCATCGAATTGTTATAACCAATCTTTTCTAGTTCGGCAATTGGTGTATTCACACCGTTTTTCACGTTCATCGGATATGCTCTTCCGAGTGCCATGTGACATGAAGCATTTTCATCAAACAGTGTATTTAAGAACAAGATATTGGTGTTCGAGATCGGTGAGTCGTGTGAAATAAGTGCGATTTCACCGATATAACGGCTACCCTCATCTGTATCTAGAAGATTGTCAAGTGCTGCTTTTTCCTGTTTTGCATCATGATTGACAACTTTACCATCCTTGAATTCGAGCCAGAAGCCATCGATGAGTTTTCCTTGATAGTTGAGTGGCTTGGTTGCTACGACTTTACCGCGGGTTCCAAACTTAAATGGCATCGTGAATGTTTCTTCGGTTGGAATGTTTGGATTAAAATATGCGCCATTGGTCGCATGCTCTCCACCACCAGCCCAAACATGGTTTTTCACAAGTTCGACAATGAGATCAGTTCCTAAACTATTTTTGAAATGCAAATGCTTGAAATTGTAGTGATTGAGTTCTTGATTGTGTTTGAGTAAAATCTGATTGTGTTTTTCCCATTCTTTAATGGGATCATTGTCCAATGTCACTCTAGATGCATCAAAAATCGCGTTCCATAATGCTTCTACTGCATCTTCTTCATTTAACTTTGGAAATACCTGTTTTGCCCAGATTGGATTTGGTGCAGCTACAATGGTCCATTGTGCACGATTACCCATTAAATGTTCACGGAAAAATCCGATGGCTTTTTGCATCGCAATGCCTTGTTTTTGTGCTTTAAGGGGATCAACATCGGCATTCAGTCCAGGAATCGGAGACGTAATCGAAATGAAGCAAGCGCCTTCGTTCACGAGTTCTTGGTATTGCTCAATGAGCCAAGGTGAGACATGCTCCAAATTTGGAAGTGTCATGTGCTTAAGTGAACTTTTAGAAACAAAGTCATCTGACCATTGGACAAAGACTTGTTTTGCACCTGCTAAATAAGCTTCTTCAGCGATTTCGCGAGCAAGTTCTTTCGTTTCAGTCGTGGCACGTATGACAGCAATTTGATCCTTTTGAACGTTTGCACCAACGCGTACAGCGAGTTTTGCAAGTTTGTTTAATAATAATTTTGATGGCATGATTATATTCTCCTTATTTATGCATAGTATAACATGAAACATGAGTCTTTCCAAGAAAAAAAAGGCTTGATAGCCTTATTTTGAAGTGTTTTTTGTGTGATGCTTTTCTTTTTCTACATACATCTTCTGATCGACTTTATTGAGTAAATCATCCATAGACATCTTGTGATCGTAGGTGATATAACCTGAACTGAATGATAGAAATTTGAACTGTTGAAGGTAGATGTTATTTTGCATGTTTTCGGTAACACTTTGAATATAGAATTCTGGGTTTTGATCTGGATGATACTGTAGAACTGTGAAAAATTCATCCCCGCCTAATCGTGCAACAAATACTTCTTTTTGTGAATACCCATTGGTGAGTGATTTTGCAAATTCAATCAGTACTCGATCTCCAACATGATGCCCGTAAATATCATTGACTTCTTTGAAATGATCCATATCCATCATGATGACATGAAAATCTTTATGATCTTCTATGAGATTATGGATATAGGTTTCCAACAAGTTTCTAGAATATACATTCGTTAAGTAATCTCTATTTCCTGAGATGGTTTCTAAGAAGATATAGACAATGATGATGGCAAGTGCTAAGAATGACCATGTTAATAGGAACATAGGATAAATCAGTTGCAAAACAATACCAATCAATGGGATAACCATGAAAAACATGATGCCCGAAATGATGCGATGATTGTTCGAATTTTTGGATTTGATGACTAAGTATAGGACTCTAAAATAAAGGATATATGTCAGTATATAGCGTAAAAACATGAACGGTGCTGCAGACCAAAGATTGGTTTGAGAATCGATCGAAAAGAATACTGGGACAAACAAATTCACGATGAGAAAGAAAAAGATGATGAAGGTGGGTATTTGATAAAACATGAACTGTTGAATACGTCGTTTATTAAAATATAATTTGTAATCAACGTATGATGTCCAGAGGCCCATGAGTATTGTGCCTGTCAATATCAATAAAAAATTTGTGATATGCGCCATCATAAAGGCAAATCGACCAGATCTTCCATCAAAGAACCATGTGAAACCTTCAAAAACGAGTCCTGCAATGTTTAAAATGATGATTCGTAAGAACAAAGTTGATGAAAAACTAAAAATATCTTTTTTGATTTGAGTGACTACCAAAATTATAGATAGCATGATGATACTGAACAGACTGAGATTGTAGAAAATCAATGATTCAGGCATAACTCACACCTCACTTAAGACAGATTCGTTTCATGAATATACTCAATCACTCTCACTTGAGTGGTTGGCTTACAATAATAATATCCTTGTGCATAATCGACACCATATTTCTTGACCATCAGTGCTTGCTCTTCAATTTCAATACCTTCTGCAACCACAGATAAATTCAAGTGATGTGCTAGATCAATCATGTATTTTAAAACATAAAATTCTTCAGTATCTTCTTTGATGTTATTGATGAAACTACGGTCAATCTTGATGCTGTCGATGGGTAGTTTTTGAAGATAAGTCAGAGATGAATATCCTGTACCAAAGTCATCAAGTGCAATGGTAAATCCAAGACGTTTTAATTGATTTAAAACATGTATGCTCTTTTGTATATCGGAAATAAATGCTGATTCAGTTACTTCGATGTTAAACTTGCGACAATCCAGTTTCTCATTTTGAATCCACATCAATAAACTATTGATGAATTTGTCGTTAATCAACATGGTTGCTGACAAGTTAATGGATATTTTAAATGATTTTTTCTGTTTTTCCCAGTTTGAATAGTGATCATGAGCTTCTTTAAATACAAACTCTGTAATCTCTTTAATGAAACCATTCTTTTCAGAAAGTGAGATGAATTCAGGGGTGGAATGAATCCTTTGGTAGGATGTTGCCATCTGATTAAGGCTTCTACACCAATGGTATGCCCGTTTTTTAAATCAATAATTGGTTGATAATGCAAGCTCATTTCCTGATTAGAAATCGCCATTCTTAGATTATTTAAAATATCGGTTTGTTGCTTAATGACTGTAACCATTTCATCATCGAAAATGACAAATTGATCCTTACCTTTGGCTTTTGCGATGGACATGGCAGCATCTGCATGTCTTAATAAAGTGATATAATTTGTGCCATGATCAGGATAAAGTGCGATACCTCCACTGAATGTAACAAAGAAATCATCTTTTTCGAGTACATAGGACTTTCTAACCAATTCAATATAGGATTCGACTTCTGGCATGAACAATTCAAGTCGTTTGATATCAAATATGGCTAAAACGAATTCATCGCCACCCATACGGGCTAACATATTGGGGGATTGTACCTTGTTCTTCAGTGTACTTGATATGATTTTGATTAAATCATCACCACAAGAATGGCCTTTAACTTCATTAATATTTCTAAATTCATCAATATCAAAATAAATGAAACCAATGAGTTCAGTCGGTTGTAATTTGATGCGCTCTGTAATCTTCTCTTCAAGCATCGCCTTGTTTGGAAGTCCTGTCAGATGATCATAAAAGGCTAAGTCATATAATTTCCCTTCTAGGGATAAAGACTTCCGGTGTCCTTGATCGAGTTCAACATATGCATTTTTTAGATCATATATAGTCATGATGTACATTTCAATCTGACGATGAATGATCAAGTAGAATACGATTGCAGTAATTAAAACATAAAAAGTTCCTTTGATACTTTGAACAAGGACAAAGGTTTCATGTTCAAAATCAAACAGATCTACAACTCTGTCTGATAGTAGAATCCATAAAAACCCAATGACCATATAAATAATGATAATTCTGATGGTGGCATTGAAAGCATTGAGATTTTGACTATGCTTGATTCTAGGGTCTGTATGTTGTCCCCATGGTCCTTTAATCATGCGCTCACCTGATGGCGTATCTTACTATCATTATACACTACTCAAGCATTGATTCATGACTATGTACTAGAAAATTAAAAAACAGCTGATTTGTTTTCAGCTGTTATTTTCATCAATAGCAAGATTTTTAACCCAGTTTTCTTTTCGATATCTTGAAAGTCCAAAGAACATTTTGGGGATATCCATAGATTGTACAATCAGGAACATCAACGTGACAGGTAGTTGTGTAAAATACGCCAAGATTAATGAGATTGGTACAGGAACAATCCACATATAACCTGCATCCATTAAAAATGTTGATTTCGTATCTCCACCAGATCTTAAAGTGAAATACATGGCAACATTGAAAGAGAAAACAGGAATGAATAATGCATTAATTCTGATATTGAATCTTGCAATGGCTCGAGATGCTTCTGTTGCATTGAAGAAATCGACGATGAAGAAACTTAAAATAAATAAGATGATACCTGCGCCGATGGCAATCATCACAGCAAATGCAATCAGTTTTTTTGCATTGTCTTTGGCTTGTTCAAGCTCGTTTTTACCCAACGTGTTTCCAACCATGACAGCAACTGCAGTAGCAATACCACCAAACGTGACAAAGACCAGTTGAGAAATGGTACTTGTGATTGTAACTGCTTCGAGCGCAGCAGTCCCTCGAGAGGTATATGCATAGAAGAATACTGTTTGACCCCCTGACCAAAGTGCTTCATTAAGCATGAGAGGGAATGCCATGATTAAAATGGATGAGAATAATTTAGGACTGATTTTCATCATCTCAAACACTCTCGAATTGAAAATCTGACCTTTTCTAATCACGAGAATGACGGATAGTGAAAACTCAACAATACGCGCGATTAAAGTTGCGATAGCTGCACCATAGATACCTAATTCTGGAAATCCAAAATGACCAAAAATCAATAAATAATTCAAGATTGTATTCGTGAGTATCGCAACGATGGATATTTTGAGTAACGGTTTTGTGATACCTGTTTCACGAAAAGTATTGGCGATGGCGACATTCAAAATCCAGGGAAACGCACTCCAGCGGATGACTTTGAGGTAAATTTCAGCATTATCTTTGATGACATTGTTATCGGTAAATGCACTGATCAGTGGGGAACTGAAGAGTGAAAAAATGACAAAGGACAAGAGGGCTAATAAAAAACCAATGATGATTTTGAATCTGAATGTTTGTCTTAACTTATCAAAGTCTTTGGATCCAAAGTATTGTGCAGAAAATATACCCGCACCGCCCATCGCACCAAAGGTGATTAATATGACTACAAAATAAAGTTGATTGATGATTGCAACCGAACCAAGCTCACTATTTGGTAATGATCCTACCATGAGATTATCGACCAATTGCACTGAGGAAGTCAAAAGTTGCTGCAACACTAGAGGTGCAGCAATGGCAATGATGGATTTATAAAATGACTTGTTTCCAATTAAATGTTTCATATGAAAATTACCTCAGCCTTCCAATTATAGCATGGAATCTATTTTATTTTCAATGGATAAATAAAAAGCCTGTCGATGACAGGCTAGTGAATGTTTAAGGTATATCGATAATTCTCAATGTATTGGTAGAACCGTGCTTTTGAGCCCAACCTGATGTAATAATGATGGTTGTACCTGATGCAAAACCAAAATCTTTGGCAACTTCGATAGCAACTTTATCATAGAGTGAATAATCGGTGACATTATGTCTAATGGCAGAGAATACACCCCAATAATAGGTAAGTCTTTGACAAGTCTCTACATTATCTGTTACAGCAATGATGGGTACTGATGGTCTAAACTTACAAATACGTTTTGCTGTACCACCTGTTTCAGTGAATGCAATGATCACTTCTGCTTTTGGGAGTGCAAGTGCGGTCTGAGAAACTGCGATACCAATTGCATCATTGATGGTCTGTTGAGAAAAATCAATGGCATGTTGTAGTTTTTCTTTGTAGTTGATGTTATCTTCAATCGCTTTTGCAATCGTATCCATCACGAGTACTGCTTCAATAGGATATTCACCAGCTGCTGATTCACCTGATAACATGATAGCATCTGAGCCATCTAGAATGGCATTGGCAACGTCAGATGCTTCTGCTCTAGTTGGTCTTGGTGAATACATCATAGACTCCAACATATGGGTTGCTGTGATGACCGGTTTACCTTTTTCGTTTGCAACTTTGATGATTCTTTTTTGGTATAAAGGAACCAGTGATGTGGACACTTCAACACCTAAATCACCTCTAGCAACCATCACACCATCACTGACATCTAAGATGGATTCAAGATTATCGACACCTTCTTGGTTTTCGATCTTAGCAATCAATTCAATCTTAGGATTACCGTGCTTTTTCATGATGTCTCTGATCTGAAGCACATCTTCAGGACGTCTAACAAATGATAAAGCAATCATGTCAACTTTCTTTTCAATGGAAAACACAATATCATCATAATCCTTTTGTGAAACGAATGGCATGGATAATTTGACATTAGGTACGTTGACACCTTTTTTAGTCTTGATGCTACCTGAATTCATGACTTCACAACGCAAAATAGAATGATCAATATTTTCAAGCACATTTAATCGCATTTTACCATCATCAATGAGGATATAATCTCCTGACTGAATGTCATCATATAATTCATTGCAGTCGATATGGAATCGTTCACGGTTTCCAAGAATCGGTGTCTTATGTACTTCAACTTTGTCACCGCGCTTAAAAGTTGCGATATCATTTTCAAATTTTCCTGTTCTAATTTCAGGACCTTTGGTATCAGCGAGAATTCCAATAAAACGATTCTTTCGTTTGGCGATACCACGAATCATGTCCACTCTGCGACCATGTTCAGCCTGGTCTGCGTGTGAGTAATTCAAGCGTGCTACATTCATACCTGCATCGATCATCTTATCAATCATTTCTTCATTATCGATTGCGGGTCCTACAGTACAAACTATTTTTGTTTTTCTTTTCATCTTGTGCCTCCTTGAGACTCTCACAATCATTATACATGATATATGCTCATATTTCCATTAAAGTTTTGGTATAGAAAACGATTTCAGTTTCTTATAAAGAAACAGTCTGCTCATGATATGGCAGACTGTCAGTCAAAACTTAGGCAATTCGTTCGTGTTGGAATAACTTGAGGAAGACATCAGCAATTGCTGGATCAAACTGTGTGCCACGGCAACGGCGAATCTCATCCATGGCTTGTTCATGCGACATGGGCTTTCGATATGGTCTTTCAGAAATCATCGCATCATATGCATCAGCAATCGAAATGATTCTCGCACGTATAGGAATATCTTCACCGGAAAGCCCTCTTGGATAACCTTTACCATCATATCGCTCATGATGGCTTAAGATATCTTCAGCAATGTCTTTATATTCTGCAGAAGCAGTCAGTATTCGGTACCCAATTTCTGGATGTCTTTTGATAGCTTCCCATTCATGGTCATCTAGTTTTCCAGGTTTATTTAAGATGGCTTCATCAATTGCAATCTTACCAATATCATGAAGATTACTGATGGCCTTAAGCATACTGATTTCTTCTTTAGACATTTTGATTTCAGAACCAATCTTCGTGCAAATCAATGAAACACGCTCTGAGTGCTTTTCTTCTCTTGGATTCTTCTCATGAAGTGTATTTAAAATGGTCTTGATGGTTTCTGAACGATGTGAAGTAATTTCAAATAGTTTATGAGAATACATGTCGTTTTCTGCAGCCTTGAGTGTATCTTGAACCAGTTCAGAACTCAACTTGGTAGATGCACCAAATGAAACCGATATGTTCATGCCATGAATTTGATTGACTTCGATGTTCTGTTTTGCCTCTGTGATCATTTGAAGTGCTTTTTCTCTAGAAGTGTTTGGAAGCATGATGATGAACTCATCACCACCAATTCTAGCAATTCTGGATTCATTTTTGAACGCTTTGACCAGTTCATCTGCAACACTACAAAGTAACAAATCGCCTGCATCGTGGCCGAATGCGTCATTCATGATCTTCAGTCCATTGATATCTGCTGATATCACAGTCAAAGGATAATACTTTTCCTGATCCAGTCTTTGGATTTCTTCTGTGTAATAGCGTCTGTTATGTAAATTGGTTAAAGGATCACGATAGCTTAAATATAAGATTGATTGTTCATATTTTTTACGTTCACTGATATCTTGTGAGAAAACTGTCACGCCAATCACAACACCATGTTCATCTGTAATTGGAGAGTATTGTTCTTCAACATATTTACCGGTAACAGATTCTATTTCTGCAATTTGAGTATATGATTTTCCGGATAATGCAACATCTAAATTTTCTTTAATCCGTTGTTTCATCTTCGGATGCACAACATAATCTAGAAAATTATGCCCTTTTTCAATGTTGATATCATAATAGTTTTTCATCGAATAAAAATGAAATTCGTTGAATGATAAATATTGATACTCCCGATCCAGCGCGAATACTTCCATGGCTTTGGTTGCGTCTATAGAAGCTTGTAATAGGAGTTGTTGATTCTTGATTTTTTCAAGTGCTCCCAATCGTTCTCTTTGATTATGGACAATTTTAGCAAGAACCATGGATAGAATTGGATAAAGTAAAATGTATGGAATAAAGGTCCGTTCGATGACATACAATGCATTATTAGTAATAGCGAAAAAGCAGAGCAATGTGACGATGGTCGAAAATATACCTAATAGGTAGTATTCCACATATGGGGATTTGATTTTCTTGAATATTTTTCTAATATGTGGCCAGAAGTAGCCTAATAATGACGTAGTGATGATGGTCAAAACACCAGCATAAACACCAGCACCACCTCTACCAATTCTATAAATGATGCCAATCAATGCAGCTACGATGGTCGTAACCCCACCAAAAAAGAGTCCGATGATGCTAAAAAGTACACTTCTCGTATCAAAAAATAATCCTTCTTCTAAGCGCCAAGGGTACATCATGATGAGGACTGCAATCATACCGAGTGCTACTCCAAGACTGATTCTATATTTGAGTTTATTGGAATTTTGTTCAAAATTGGTTGCTGCATAGATGAAACCAAGGCCAAAAAGCAAAATGCCATTTTTGACTAGATCGCTCAAAACGAGTAGAGCATCATTGATCAAATCCATAATCAACCTCCATCAACTCTTACATTTCTATTATATCACTCATTTTTTGATTTAAAAATAAAGGCACTTTTCTTAGCGCCTGTGATGACTACTATTATCCTCTGAAGAGCAGTGGCAGATGATGTGCCACGAATTCCCCTAGGTGATCGTTACAACGATAGGCATCCACTCACGATGCAAGAAATCTTTCTTGTATTGCTAGTGCATTCAATAGATCGATACTATTGAGTCGGATACCCCACTCTACAACCTTCTCAAGAATTGCCCCCTTGATTCTTGCCTGTAGAGCAAACTTTTGTTCTGAGATACTCTGAGTACCATAATTCATAATATACTTCTTCGTAACCTCAACAATCATATTGCGCATGAACTGGTCCACTTGAGCATCGTGAAAATCTTTTTCATCGATTACATCGTACTCGACTAATAAACTGATGGACATACGAGGTTCATCATCAACCTCAATGATTTCACGATTCAGAGAAAGTTTTCGATGAACATCATAAAGCACCATGCGTTCAACAAATGGCACAACAAAATGAACTCCTGGTGATATAGGTCTATAGAATTGTCTTCTTCTGATGATCAAACCTGTTTTTTTCGATGGCACAAGTTTAATTCTCGAAAGCAAAAATAACGATAACGAAATCGCTGTCAACATGGATAAATAAAGTGCAAGATCCATCATCATTCATGCCTCCTTAGACCATTTTTTGATGGCATTTCACTGATTTTTCTGAAATGAAAAGGAGAAATGCCACTTTCTCTAATACAGTTTTAACATGCCATATACAAAAAAACAGGGCGTATATGACCTATTCGTCATTGATCTGCACTGTTTTTATTCAATATTCCATTTTTATTAAGCAAGTATGAACATATCTTAAATTATGATTGATGACTTTTGTGTTTAGGAAAAAATCTTTGATAAAAGCGTTTTGCCTTACTTTCTTCACCTTGTTTGTTTTGAAAAGGCATGAGGAAGATAAAGACAACGGATAATGGGATAAAGTATATTTGATTCATGTAATCGCTTGGTTGATATCGCTGATGATGAAAATAAGATGAAAAGTGAATTTGATTGAATGTCATGTAGCCTGTAACGACGAAGAATAGTATAAAATTATCGTTGAGTGCAGTCAATATGTAAGTAGCCATGACCAAATATGCGATGAATAGCAATTGATACCATGCATTTTTGTGTGTTGTTTTATAAAGTAATGTGCCACCTTCAAGAAGGACCAGGAAAAACATCAATCCAATGAAGAACATGATGATTGAACCATCTTTAGGCACATCAGCACTTTGAAAATAACTCATAAACAACCCTAATCCCAGTGAAACGATCGAACTATACACTTTTTGAATTTTTCCATGGGTTAGCCATAAAATGAGTGTCGATAAAACCATGAGTGACACACCTACTATGGAATAGACAATGGAAGCCCCAGATAGGCTAATGCTGATGTAAGTTAAAAAAATGATGAATGTGTTGATGATATGAATTTCCATCAGTTTGAAGATACGATTTTGCTTGATTGTCATCATCAATGTCCTACTTTCATGAATTTTAATCTCGATAAATCAGTCTATGCATTTAAAGAAAACGAAAAAATATAAATCAATGTCATTGGTCAAACAAATATATATGATTAAGATTAATCTTTTTGAATGGGTTGATAAAAATAAGCACCATCAATACTAAAGGGTGGTGCGGCTGATGGGATTCGAACCCACATACCGAAGTACTACCGCCTGAAGATAGCGCGTCTGCCAATTTCGCCACAGCCGCATCGTGACCTTGATTCAATTATACATGATTCCTATCGAAAAGACTATATGAGAGAAGACTAGTAACATCGTATTGAGTTTCAGGCTTATACGAAGTCAAGATGAAATCTCATGGGTATAAAATAAAAGCCACATACATAGTTGCGGCATAGTGTTCATGGAGCGGGTGATGGGAATCGAACCCACGTCATCAGCTTGGAAGGCTGAGGTTCTACCATTAAACTACACCCGCAAGTAGTGGTCGGGAAGACAGGATTTGAACCTGCGACCTCCTGGTCCCAAACCAGGCGCTCTACCAAGCTAAGCTACTTCCCGAAAACATGGCGTACCCAAGAGGACTTGAACCCCCAACCTTTTGATCCGTAGTCAAACGCTCTATCCAGTTGAGCTATGGGTACAGCGATTAGAGTTTGCTTTGGAAACTCTATATTGAAGACTTGCGCCTAAATGGAAAGGGATGGTGACCCGTACGGGGTTCGAACCCGTGAATGCTTGCGTGAAAGGCAAGTGAGTTAACCGTTTCTCCAACGGGCCAACGTGTAAGCGCATATATAATTATACCAATTTATTATGAATTGTCAAGGTAAAATATTGGGTTTTTTCATCTTTTTTAAGGGATGAAAATCACCTGCACAAACACGTGTTTTTAGATTGTATTTTCTAAGTAACTACTCTTTGCTTCCCACTTTCTAGATTGCCATCTTGCATACATGAAAACACCACGAAACACTTCATCTGAAACATACGCCATATAGATGCCAAATAAACCTAATCCGAGCACAATACCAAAAACATATGCAAGCCCGATGGTAATGCCAAGCATACTCACAATGGCCAGTTTAAGCGGAAAAGCGGTGTCTCCTGCTGATCTTAGTGCTTGGATGAAAATCATGTTATAACTTCTTGCAAACTCAAGTAAAATAGCCAACCATAGGATGTTTCTTGCTGTTGTAACAATGATTGGATTGTCTGTGAAAATCCCAACAATGTTGCTTGAAAAAAGGTTCACCATCAGTGTTGCGAATAGGACAATGAACATACTTCTGATTGCAGTTTTCATGGTTTGCTGATGTGCTTTATTATAGTCTCTTTCACCAATATAGTAGCCAGTCATGATACCATTGGCTGAAGCATAGGCTAATGAGAAAACATAGATGTATGTCAAGATGGTATTGATGTAGGATCTTGAGGTTGTCATATCAGGACCTAATTGATTAATCATCCCCAAAATGACACTTTGCATGATGGTATATGTTAAGGACTCACCAGCACTGGGTAAACCAATTTTAAGAATTTGCTTGGATAGATCTTTCTCGATTCGAATGTGCTTGGGTCTCACTTTGACAAGCTTGTATGCCATCACAAGATAGACCATAAACATGATGATTCTCACCAATAATGTCGATAATGCTGCACCATATACACCTAATTCTGGAAAGCCTAATTGACCATATATTAAGAGATAGTTACCAATGATGTTGAAAATATTACCAATGATTACCACGACTGTAATTTGCTTTGCGTAACCATAACTGCGTAAAGATGCTGTCACAATGTTGGACATTGCGACAAAAATCAATGATGTTGCAATCACTTGAAAGTAAACCTTGGAATCTTGATAAAGGACTGGTTTTGTATTCACGAGTTGCAGCAATTGATCCGTTGAGAGTAACATGACACCTGCAGCAAGTAGTCCAACAATCAAATTAAGAACCAAACCATTGCCAATGACTTTTTGAGCTAAATCATCTCTTTTTGCACCAATAAATTGAGAAACTAAAACAGCAACCCCATTGGTGATGATCAGTAAAATGACTGCAAACATCATGATGAGTGTGTTTGCATTTCCTACTGATCCCACTGCGTGATCGCTATAATTGGATAGCATGAGTGTATCAACCGTGCTCATCAGCACGAAAAAGAGCAACTCGATTAAGATCGGCCAGTAAATGGCACTAAAACTGCGCTTGGTCTTCATTGGGTATTGGCTATATGATTTAGAATAGTATATTGTCTAAAAGATGTTTAGCCTTGTCTTCTCCTAGCAAATATTGAACAATTTCGTATGCAAATTCATAAATGGCACCTGCGCCACGGGCTGTTACAATATTTTGATCTCGATAAGCTTTCTTGTGTGGTAAGTAATGACCTTTTGGCATATCAATTTCACTACCTGTAAATGCAGTATATGATTTCCCATCGAGTATGCCTGCTCGACCTAAAAATCGAGGTCCTGCACAAATCGCAGCAACCAATTTTTGATTGAGATTGAAATGTTTTACAATCTTTTGGATTTCAATATCTTGATCAATCGTTAAGGCAACATATCTGCCACCTGGAATAACAACAAAATCATAATCATCGTAGGAGACTTTAGAACCAAACTGATCGGCTTTGATGTGTAGACCAAAAGCAGTCGTGATCTCCAAAGATGATTCAAATGTGATACCAATCACGTCTAGACCTGCACGTCTGAGCAGTGCACGTGTTCCAAGCGCTTCGACATCTTCCATCTGATTGCTTAAAACAATGAGTCCTTTCATGTTTTCACCTCTATAATAACATTTGGTAAACCTGAAGTAATGTTTGAGCACCTTGATGTTCTTCAAATTTCTGATACTGTTCCAAGTGATTCTCTGAACCAATCACATCCGACACAACTTTCACTGAAATGATTGGGATTTGATGCATATGTGCTACATGATAAAGTGCTGCACCTTCCATGTCGACTAGAAAACTACCAGGCTGAATTTCGGTCATGAATACATCACCTGTGTAGAGATGTCCCGTTTTGACCTGTTTGATTCGAGATTTTAGGAGTTGTTTGAGTTTTGGGTCAGAGTGGAATTGTGCTGGCATACCTGGAACTTGCCCTTTTTCGTATCCAAACATTGTCAAATTAAAGTCATGATAAGATGATGCCTCAATCATGACCAAATCACCAACCTGATAAGGTTGAGTTGCTCCTGCAAACCCAAGATTCACGATTAAATCCACAGAATGTAAGGCTAAATATTGACTTAAAGTCGCTGCAGCATTCACTTTTCCAATACCTGTTATGATTAAATCATGATCACTCTTTTTCTCTTTTGGGATGGCGCTTACTTCGGAAGCCATCGCTGCAACAAAGAGCATCATTTGACTTCACCAATGATCTGTTGAATCTTTGTAACAATCAAATCAACCGCAATATCGTGTTTCCGGTCATTCGGTATGATGACATCGGCATACCGCTTGGTTGGCTTGATATGTTTATGAAACATCGGTTTGACGGTATTCTCATATTGACTGATGATACTTTCTAAACTTCTGCCTCTTTCTCTCATGTCACGAAGCATTCTTCTGATGAAACGTGTGTCATCATCAAGTTCAACGAACAAATTCATATCAGATAACTCTCTAATCTTTTCATTTTCAAGAATTAAGATGCCCTCAACAATGATGATGGGTTTTGGTTCAACATGTTCAATGACAGATGATCTGGTATGCTTCACAAAATCATACGTC
>Ga0209835_1000168_pt1 | contig 46616 bp, 29 predicted proteins | sample LakKivwa52mmetaG_FD_184138 | JGI IMG/M metagenome (GOLD analysis project Ga0209835, IMG submission 184138) | Anoxic lake water microbial communities from Lake Kivu, Rwanda to study Microbial Dark Matter (Phase II) - Lake Kivu water 52m metaG... | ecosystem: Environmental > Aquatic > Freshwater >... | reverse complement strand
ATCGAAAGGGATTTCTACGCGAAAATCCGGAACATAAATAAAGAATCGGTATTCAGGCTTTGCCTGCAGCTTTGGCAATCGCCATTTTTTGAGGAACATATCATTGCATGCAACTGGGCCGACAAAAGAAACAGGGAATTCGAAGAGGCTGATCTTGAAATATTCGCCGGCTGGCTGCATAAATACGTATCCAACTGGGCCGCATGCGACACCCTCTGCAATCATGCCGTCGGTAACCTGATTATGAAATACCCCCATAGAATAAACACTCTTAAATCGTGGGCCCGCTCAGAAAACCGATGGGTGAAAAGGGGATCGGCCGTGTCACTTATCATCCCGGCCAGAAAAGGGCTGTTCAGGGATGATATAGCGGAAATCGCCACCATTCTGTTGCACGATACCGACGACATGGTGCAGAAAGGATACGGATGGATGCTGAAGGCAGCAAGCGAACCGGACAGAAAGATGGTTTTCGACTTCGTAATGAAACATAAGGCAACCATGCCACGAACCGCCCTCAGATACGCAATTGAGAAAATGCCGGCAGAAATGAGGAAGGAGGCCATGGAAAAGGAGATATCTGATATCTGATTTACGATATCTGATTTAAGATTTGGGGTATGGGGCCAGCCTTCGCTAAAGGACCTTCGCCCAACCTCCGCAATGCTGCGGTTGGCAAAGCAGGGCTACGGCCCTCGAAGAGCTACGGCTAACAAAGCATGAGGTATTATATCTCAATACAAACAGACCCGGGCAATGACCTGAAGGAATAAACCTGTATATTCCTGCAACCAATAATAATAATTTTAACGTTATCCATATTATTATTATAATATATTTCAGTTTTATTGCGGATGTTATTACCTTTGCACTATGATTAAGAGGACAATAGAAAGCAGCCTTATGGAAAGGATTACCGGCAGTAAAGCCTTAATCCTTCTCGGCCCAAGGCAGTGTGGCAAAACCACTCTGCTGAAGAGTATTACTGAAAACCTGGCGAGACCATATATCTGGTTTAATGGAGATAATCCGGCCGATGCAAGATTAATTGAAAACAGTACGCCGGAAAGGCTCAGAAGTATTATCGGGAAAAATGAAGTGCTGATAGTTGATGAAGCCCAGGATATTCCAAACATTGGGAAAACAATCAAACTCATTGTTGATCATATTGAAAATGTATGTCCTGTTATCTCCGGATCGTCATCCTTCGAACTCTCGAATGAGCTAAATGAACCGCTGACGGGAAGAAAATATGAATTTAACCTGTTTCCTTTATCCTTTAATGAGATGGTAGGGTATCATGACCTGAGGACTGAGTTGCAGCGGGTTGAAAGGAGGTTAATTTACGGTAGTTATCCGGAAGTGGTTACAAATGCCGGTAAAGAGAAGGAGTTATTACATTTATTGACTTCCAGCTACTTGTATAAGGATATATTTAAATTTGGAAATATCCGGAAGCCATCTGAACTTGAAAAAATTGTTCAATTACTTGCCTGGCAAACAGGCAGTGAGGTAAATATCTCAGAAGTGGCTGTTTCTGCAGGAACGTCGTCTGAAACCGTTGAACGCTATATTGATATTCTTGAAAAAGCGTATATCGTTTTCAGGCTTCCTTCCTTTGCCCGGAATGTCAGAAATGAGATTAGAAAGAATAAAAAGATCTACTTCTATGACAATGGTATCAGGAATGCTGTTATTGGCAATTTCAGCTTTTTAACCAACAGGAACGACGTGGGGGCATTGTGGGAAAACTACCTGGTTTCTGAACGAAAAAAACGGAATTCTTATAATGGTTATTATGGTTCCTCCTATTTCTGGAGGACACAGCAGCAACAGGAAATCGATTACATTGAAGAAATTGATGGTAAAATTTCGGCTTATGAGTTTAAGTGGAATCCTAATAAAAAATCAAAGTTTCCGGTAACTTTTACGAAAACCTATGATCCTCAGAAAACCGAAGTGGTTCACAGGGACAATTACGAATCCTTTCTTATGTAATACAGAGTAGATTATTAAAAGAAACAGCCTAAACCAGTAACCAGCTAACCGTCAGACCATGAAACTACTTTTCTCAATCATTTTCACACTGGCCGCAGCCGCGGCGGTGACAGCGCAGACCGACAGAATCAACAGTCTTATAACCAAATCGGCAGAGAGCCTGTCAACGGGCCATTTCGATGTTTACACCGATCTGCACCGCAATCCCGAGCTATCGCTCATGGAGTTTGAGACTTCGAAAAAGATGGCCGCTGCACTGCGCAATATGGGATTCGAGGTGACTACCGGCGTCGGTGGCAACGGGGTGGTGGGGGTTATGCGCAACGGACCCGGCAAAGCCATTATGCTCCGCACCGACATGGACGCCCTGCCCATACGCGAGAACACCGGCCTCCCCTACGCAAGCACCGTTGCAATGAAGGATGCGTCGGGAACAGAGCAGCCGGTAATGCACGCCTGCGGCCACGACCTCCACATGACGGTGTGGCTCGGAACCCTCCGCACCATGGTAAGCCTTCGCAATGAGTGGAAAGGAACCCTCATTGCCGTTGCCCAGCCGGCCGAAGAGGGCTCGCTCGGGGCATGGTCGATGATCAGCGACGGCCTCTTCAAAAGGTTCCCGGTGCCCGACTATGCCCTCTGCTTCCACGTCAGCGCCGAGCTTCCGGCGGGAACCATCGGCTATTACCCCGGACCGATATTCGCCGGCGTGAAATCGGCCGACATAACGGTGTACGGCTCGGGAGGCCATGGCGCAATGCCCCATACCACAGTCGACCCCATTGTAATAGCCGCCCGCATAATTCTTGATATACAGACAATTGTAAGCAGGGAGATCAACCCGGTAAAACCCGCCGTGGTGACTGTCGGCGCCATCAGCGGCGGAACCAAACACAACGTGATACCCGATGAGGTTAAGATGAAGCTTACCATCAGATACTTTGAAGATGAGGTATTCAAAACCATCAGAGAATCACTGGCTAACATAACCAGGGGAGCCGCCGTAGCAGCCGGTCTGCCGGAGGAGCGTATGCCTCTCATCGTCTACGACCCGTCAGATAATGCACCGGTCGCCAACGATCCGGCACTCGTAATGAGGGTAAAAACCTCGATGGAAAATATCCTCGGTTCAGGAAATGTAAAGCAGGTTGATCCTTCAACAGTGGCTGAGGACTTCGGCAAGTACGGACTGACCGGTGAGAAGATCCCGATAGCACTTTTCTGGCTCGGCGGCGTCAGTCACCAGCGCTACGCCGATCACCTCGCTAACGGTGCATTCCTCCCCCCGCTGCACAATGCAGCCTTTTATCCCGACTTTCAGCCCACATTCAGGGGAGGCGTTGCGGCAATGAGCAGAACACTGATCGACCTCTTCTCAGGGTCAAAAACAGAAGATCATTCAATAGCATCAGCGGCAGAGCCACAGAAAGAAAAACTTATAGTACCTATGCATATTTATCCACCCCGGATCCGATAAACTTCTTAACTTTAGTCACTCTTGTCACTCTTGTCACTCTTGTCACTCTTTTCACTCTTGTCACTCTTGTCACTCTATGAACTCTAGTCACTCTATGAACTCTATGAACTCCCTTACCCCCCTCCTCCGCTATCTCAACCTGCTCCTCTTCGCAGCAATGATTTTCATGAACTACCTGGCCAACGCCCTTCCGCTCAACAATAAGACAACAGGCCAGCTCTCCGATTCCTACCCCAATCTGTTTGTCCCGGCAGGCATCACCTTCTCAATATGGGGAGTAATTTACCTTTTGCTTGCAGCGTGGTGCGTGTTCCAGTTCACCACCAAAGGCAAGGCCGTGGCTGCCGGTATCGGGTGGCTGTTCGCAATTTCGTGCCTGCTGAACGGATTGTGGATAGTGGCATGGCACTACGAAAAACTGCCTCTATCGCTTCTGATAATGGCGGGACTGCTGATTACCCTTATTCTGATTGGCATTAACATAAAGGGGCTGTCATCGGGACTGACGAAGGCTGCATTCGGCATATACCTCGGATGGATATGCATTGCAACTATTGCAAATGTAACCGCCCTGCTGGTCAGCCTTAACTGGGGAGGTTTCGGCCTGTCGCACCAGACATGGACAATCATAATGATTTCGGTAGGCGCCCTGGTTGTTGCGGCAGCCATTCTCAGACTTGAAAACCCCTTTATCGGGTTTGCAGTAGTGTGGGCCTTTGCCGGAATAATACTGAAGCGCAGCGACGACTACCGTGCAATAGTTTTCGCCGCCGCCATTACCATTATCCTGGTCGCACTGGTAACCATCAGGGAATTCATTCCCTTTTTTAAAAAATAGGCGGACCACACTGATTACCGGCAACCAACACTGTTATTAATTTAACAGCAGTACCTGTCAGACAGTTCTCAACTCATTTATTTAGTCTTAATTAATAAAAGACATTGTGGTCTTTAAATTTATTCTTAACTTTGCTGTCGGGGTTAAACAAAATCTATAGACAAAATATGAGCGAACTTATTAACAACTCACAGAAAAGAAAAGAGCTCCTCAAGCACATGATACTGCAACTTCATTCCGGCGAGGCCCCGGGTGAGGTACGGAAGAGGCTGCAGGAAATCCTCCGTTCAGTACCATACGACGAGGTGGTGGAGGTAGAACAGGAACTGATATCAGAAGGGTTACCGGCAGAAGAGGTTCTTAAACTGTGCGACATTCACACCACGGTTCTTGAGGGGCATATCGACCTTTCGGGTGCCAGATCGGTTCCGGCGGGACACCCTGTCGATACTTTCAAGAAGGAGAACCGCGAACTCGAGAGGGTAGCCGGTGAGATGCTTAAACTGCTCGATACCATTGGCACAATAAAGGAGAGCGAAAAGGAATTCCTGATTCTCAGGCTAAGGGCAGGACTTAACGATCTGATGGATGTTGACAAACACTACCTGAGAAAGGAGTACCTACTGTTCCCTGTTCTCGAGAGCAAGGGAATAACCGGTCCGCCGCAGGTAATGTGGGGAAAGCATGACGAAGAGCGCGCACTGCTGAAGGCAGCCATCGAAGCCCTTGGTTCGGCCGGAGAGATTACCATTGACGAACTTAAGTCGCTTGGCGAACTTGTTCTGAGGCCTGCTTTCCAGGGGATACCCGACATGATAATGAAGGAGGAGGAGATTCTGCTTCCGATGTGCATGGACAAGCTCAACGATGCCGAATGGTACTCAATTTATGAGCAGACGATGGAGTTCGGCTACTGCCTGTACGACCCGCAGACAGAATGGAAGCCCGAAGGTGTTGAGGTAAGCGGGGTTTCATGGGGTGACGGCAAGGGAATAAGACTCTCTACCGGTTCATTTGCAGCTGAGGAGATGGAGGCGCTGTTCCGCACAATGCCCATCGATATAACATTTGTCGATAAGGATGATAAGGTTAAGTTCTTCAGCCTCGGCCCCGACCGTATCTTTACCCGCAACAGGGCAATAATTGGCCGCGACGTACGAATGTGCCATCCACCGTCGAGTGTTAATACCGTTGAGCAGATACTCGCTGACTTCAAATCGGGCAGGGAGAGCAGCGCCGCCTTCTGGATCAACTTCCAGGGCCGGTTCATATATATTGAGTACCTGGCGCTGAGGGGCGACAAAAATGAATACCTCGGCACAATAGAGTTCACCCAGGATCTTACCCACCTGCGTGAGCTGAAAGGGGAACAGAGGCTGCTGTCGTATGGATCAGGGAAAGAGTAAAAATCTGGTCTGCTTATAGTTATGGAAAATATACCAATTACACCCCGGACAAAGGTGGGTGAGCTGCTTGAGGCCTATCCACAGCTCGAGGCCGTTCTGATTTCAGTTGCTCCGGCTTTTTCAGCTCTTAAAAACCCTGTTCTGAGGCGCACCGTCGGAAGGGTTGCCACGCTGAGTCAGGCAGCTGCCGTTGGCGGACTGAAGGTTGATGAGCTTGTGAACAGGCTCAGGCGTGAGGCGGGACAGGAAGCAGCTGACATAACCCCCGGTAGCCGCAGTTACCTTGTTGATACTGCCCCGGCATGGTACACCGGAAAGGAGACGGTGCTCCGTTTCGATGCCACCCCGGTGATAAATGCAGGTGAGAGTCCCATGGCTGAGATACTGAGACTTGCCGCCTCGCTTGGGCAGGATAAGGTGCTCGAGGTTAAAGCACCGTTCCTGCCGGCGCCGGTGCTTGACAAGCTGGCCGAAAAGGGGTTCCGTATTTTTGCATTGGAAGGGAGTGGGACCGTTACCAGCTACATCTCCCCGGGGGAAGCGGGTTAGAACAGGTTAAGAATACTTCTTACGCCGTTGCCGGCTTCAAAGGGGTAACCACAGGCCATTAGCGCCGTTTCGATTGCCGCCACTGTTGCCACAAGGTCGCTGCGGTTAACCTGCCCCATGTGCCCCACCCTGAAATATTCATTCTTTATTTCGGGCAGCAGGCCACCGGCGACAATTACATCGGTGGAAGCCATGGCTTTCATAAAGGCGGCCGGATCGACGCCGGCGGGGTACCTTGGGGCCGACAGTGTATTGGCCGCGTGGCTGTCGGCTGTCGGTACCATTGTGAGACCGAGGGCCCTTACGGCCTCGCGGAATGCGTGGCCAGCCCTGTCATGACGCCTGAACCTGGCCTCCATTCCCTCTTTAAGAATCAGCGACAGGCTTACCTCAAGGGCTGCAACAAGGTTTACTGCCGGTGTTCCGAAGTATGACGGTCTTCGTTGCTCATAAGCCTCCATAACGGGAAGCCAGTTAGCCCAGTCGGCGTAGTAGTTGCCAACGGGTGTTGACCGCTTCCGCCACGCCTCCATAGCCATTTCAGAGGCAACCAGCAGGGCCAGTCCGGGAGGAACCCCCACCGCCTTCTGCGAGGCGGTAAGAACGATATCAATACCCCACTCCTCCTGCCTTATCTCCTCTCCTGCCACCGAGCACACCCCGTCGAGTATGGTCAGAACTCCGTATCTGCGTCCCAGCTGACCGATCGGCTCAGGCCGGACCAGCACGGCTGTTGATGTGTCTACATGGGTGAAGGTCAGAAGTTTATAGTTCTCTTTCTTTAGTTCTGCTTCTATTGCCTCAGGGGCAACGGTTTCGCCGGTGGCGGCTTTCAGGACCGTGACATCGGCGCCGTACCTCTTAAGAAGTTCGGCGTACCTGTCGCCGAAATAGCCGGTTGAGATCACCAGCGCCCTGTCGCCCGGTTCAGTAAGGTTAGCCCCCGCGATATCCATTGCGAGGGTTCCGGTTCCGGCAATAATGAAAGGTTGCCCCTTCGGTGCCATCCACACCTGGCGCATCATTTCGAGCGAGTGGCCGAACGATTCAATGAATGCCGGTGCCACATGGCTTGTTGTGGGGGAGCCCATGGCTCTCATTACCGACGGGTCGAACTCAACCGGACCCGGGATCATCAGCAGTTTTCTTCCTTTCATAACCTCTCGTCTATTTTTTTTATGCCTTGTTCATAAATCAGTTTCATAAGCTGTGCGGCCACATCGTCCTTTAGTGGCTGGATTGGGCTGCGCGACGGTCCGCCGTAAAGACCGAGCCGGTCCATGGCATGCTTCAGTGCCGGTACACCCCAGCGGGCTGTTACGGCTGTGTTAACAGGTATCATGCGGTGTTGCAGGCTGCGCGCCTCCTCAATATCTCCCCTGCCGAACAGGTCGGCGATAGCGATACACTCGGCCGGGGCGATGTTGGCGAGTGCCAGAATGCCGCCAACGGCTCCGGTGGAGAGTGCCGGAAGGAGGAATCCGGCCGAACCGGCCAGCACCTGGAAGCCCGGTTTTGCCTGCCTGATGATGTCACCCATCTTCGCAATATTACCGCCTGAGTCCTTCAGTCCGGCAATATTCCCGTGCGATGCAATGGTGATAATCTGCTCGGCCGTCATGTCGATTCCGGTATTGGCCGGCATGTTGTAGATAAGCACCGGAACAGGTGAGTTATCGGCCACTTCGTGATAGTAAGCCCTGAGGGCTTCGGTAGTCATCAGCCCCTTGTAGTAGCAGGGATTGAGCACCAGCACCGCATCGGCGCCGGCTGCGGCGGCCTCTTTCGCGAGCAATACTGCCTCGCGGGTCGATTCGGCGCCGGTTCCCGCAAGCATTACCTTATCGCTGCCAATGGCTTCGCGGGCTGCGTTGTAGGCACGCACCTTCTCGTCGTGGCTGAGCATTACCAGTTCACCGTTGGAACCAAGGATAAGGAACCCGGCAAGTCTGAAGCGGCTGAGCGACCTGATGTTTTCCCTGATTTTCTGCGGGAGGAGTTCCTGCCGTTCGTCAAATGAGGTTGGAAGAGGCGGAAAGATGCCTTTTAGCGATACCATGGCCGTGTTTTTATGCAAATCTAATGGTTCCGGAAAAGATAACCTAACAGCGGTGGCGCCAATACGGGGAAAATGCTCTGCAACATACTGAGTTTTTCCAGACCCTGGTTTTGTTCAATTGGAGTAAAATCATATATTTGGCTTAGCAATATGATTCAGGTACGGGAGCAGTTTTGTCGTTTAAATTTCCTGAGCCATGTTGCGGTTAAAAAATAACTGTATGAAGATAGTTGAACGGATACTCATCATGGTGGTAGTTGCCGGACTGGTGATGCAGGGGATGGAAATCGGTGCGGCCGGGGTAGTCCAGTCGGTTTCGGTGCTATGCCTTGGTACTTTATACTTCTACGGAGGTTTCATTATATTCCTAGATATACCGCTCAGGCTGATATTGAAAAAAGAATCATACGCCGGATCCTCTGTTAAAAGGGTACTGGGGTCGGTAGTGGCAGGTATTGGCATGTCGCAATTGTGCATGGGGGCCCTTTTTATTATGAGGGAGTGGCCAATGGCGGAGATGATGCTGGTTTCAGGCGGAGCTATTACAGTCACTGTGCTGGTGGTTTCGGCAGTTAAATGGTCAAAAACAGCCGATAGATTCTACTTCCGTGCGATAATCCGCACTGGTATCACAGTTACCTCAGCAGCAATAATATATGTACTTAATGCACTCATTTAGAAAGTGATAACCGTAAGGGTGGCTCCTGACGGGCAAAATGATTAAGCATGGTTCATATTGATTATTTCTGCCAGGTGTTTATCATCTTAAAGAATTTTACTACCTTTATAATATCATCGCTCGCTGGTAAATGAAAACAATAAATCTTTCACTGATCCTGCTTGTAGCAGCATTCATGAATTCCTCATACAGGAAGGAATGTGAGGAGTTGATTCTTAAGGTTGAGAGTCTGGAGAAGCTTTACGGATGTACCGATACCCGCAACAGTATGGCGATTGATCTTACCAACGATGCGGTAATAATCACTACCCAAGCCGATTTCAATGCACTTGTCGACGGCCCATGTAAACCGGTAATCGACTTCTCAAAATACCATTTGCTGATAGGAAAAAAGACAACAACGCATAAGGTCGATACAATCTTCTACGACTATCGTGCCGATTGTCCGGACAGATACAAGACCATGAAGGTTGAGATTGTGATGACAACCGAAGAGATTCCGGAAGATGTCGTTTACCATGCTCTTATTTCCAAACTGACAGATGAGGAGGGAATATCGCTAACTATTATTTCCAGATAGAGAAACCTTAAAACTGAAAAGTATGTTCGGACCAACAGAATTGATTCTCATCCTGCTGCTGATCGTCCCGGTCTTCCTGATCCTTCCACTGATTGCCATTGTCGATCTGCTCAGAAGCAGGTTTGCCGGCAATGACGGACTTGTTTTTGTGCTTATAATACTCTTCCTGCCGGTATTGGGCGCAATTATCTATTTTATAATGAGCCCGTCCAGAAAGTTAAGGTAAAAGAATTATTAAATATACCGGTGAAACTACCGGTATCATGAAGAACCCAGTATGGATTTCAGTTTCTGTACTTCTGTATCCCAGAGGTATATGGAATCTTCCTTTTCCTCAGGCTCTGCAAAGTCCGTAATAATCAGTGCCACATCGCCCGTAAGCTCCTCAACATTAATCCTGAACTCGAAATAACCGGCGTTCCTCTCTTTCTCCCTGCCTGACCACTCGAACCTTGCGAGCCGGTTTTCGCGGAGGTTAACAAGTTTGGCTTTCAATGCGGTTTTGTTCCAGATAAATGAGAAAATATCACCTTCAACCGTGACCTCATCAGCAAACCACTCTGCAAGACCTTCGGGGGTACTTATCCTGGGGAAAAGCACCTTTGGTGAGCAGTTCAGCTGATATTCAAGTTCGAATTGCAGTTTCATTATACTTTTCCCATTTAAAAACGATTCATCACTGCAATATAAAAAAAAATACCAAACGAAAACCCCGTCTTTTTTTAATAAAAAGTTAATCCTATATTTGCAGCCGCAAATTGGCGAGATAGCTCAGATGGTTAGAGCGCATGATTCATAATCATGAGGTCCCGGGTTCAATTCCCGGTCTCGCTACAACAAAAAGCCAGGGCACGAAGTGCCGGGGCTTTTTTATTTCAGGAAGGAGCCGAAAACCTGTTTTCGGGCGACTGCATGGAATAAAAAAGTCCGCAATTTCGCGCAGCGGAACAAGGCATTTTGTTGTTAAGCACCCCTGCATGGAATCGCTGCCACAGGCAGCAATTCCCCCTCTCGCTACCTGATCCCTCTCTCCATTTCCCGGTACATCACTACAGCCCTCTGTGCAAGCACATGGGTTGCATTCACCACGGGCCGGTCGACCCTTTCCGGATTATATGCCAGGGGTATCTCTGTACATCCAAGTACAATAACCTCTGCTCCCCTTTCGGCAAGATGCTGCCCGGCAAATGCCAGAAGATCCTCACTAACCCGGGGATCTGTCTTTGACTTTATCCCGTAAACCGCCTTCATCACAAAGTTCACCATAACAGAATCATCAGGCACAATAACCTCATAACCAGCGGTTTCTAGCTCCCTGTTGTAGAGACCCGAGCTTATTGTCCCCGAAGTTGCAAGTAGTCCCACCCTCATTACATCAGGGTACTTAAGTAATACCTCCGCGGCTGTCTCGCGAATCATATTTATTACCGGGACACTCACCGATTCCTGCATATAGTCGTAATAGTAATGCACGGTATTACATGGTATAATGATGAATGAGGCACCGGCTTCCTCAAGCTTTCTTAAACTGAATCGCAGGTATGGCAGAATTTCTTCGCCTCCACCGGCAATCGATGCAGTACGGTCAGGTACTTTCGGATTGCTGAATATCAGAACCGGAATGTGCTCCTGATCGGTTGCAGCCGGAGTGCTCTCAATAATGTTCCTGTACATATCGGCTGTGGCCTCCGGTCCCATCCCTCCGAAAATACCGATAATAACTTCATTACCATCAGGAACCGCACTGTCCGGACCATGGCATCCAGTTGCGAAGATAACTGCAAGCAGACCTGTCATTAATACTCTACTCATCTTTTACCGGTTTAATTAACTCTTTCATTTCAACCCTGACCCCTTATCATAAAGTCTGCCGCAGGCAGAAATATTATATAAAGGTACGATTAACCTGGGTGGCTTAACGTGGTTACTCATTACAGGGTGAATAATGCGTTAAAATACAAAAAAACATTATAACATCGGTTTACCCCGCTTTTTAACCGAAACCGGCATAACTGCCCCGCCACCGGGGGAGGAACCAAATGGCAGGTCAACCGGGGCAACGGTATGATTTTTGCCAAATTTCGTGTAGGTTTGCTGAAAATAAATAGTGATGAAGAAGGTTCACCTGTTCGTGATAAAATCGTTCACAGGGCCACTGGTGCTGACATTCTTCATAGTCCTTATAATCCAGATACTCCAGTTTCTCTGGCTTTACATTGACGAACTTGCCGGAAAGGGCCTCGAACTGGGTATAATGGCTGAACTTCTGTTCCAGTTCTCGCTCGTATTCGTTCCTATGGCCTTACCACTGGCAATTCTGTTTGCCTCACTTATGACCTTCGGGAATATGGGGGAACACCTTGAGCTTACCGCTCTTAAGTCATCAGGAATCCCGCTCCAGAAAATCATGCAGCCCCTGATAGTCATGATTGCCATAATATCCGTAGCGTCGTTTTTCTTTTCCAACAATGTCCTGCCCTACTCCAGCAGGAAGGCAAAGACCCTGTTATGGGACATAAGGAACAAAAGGCCCGAGCTCAACATTCAGGCCGGGGCATTCTATAACGGAATAGACGGGTTCAGTATCAAGATAGGTGAAAAGGATCCGGAAACCAACCTCCTGAAGCGTATTCTCATTCACGACCACCGCGAGAAAAGAGGAAACACAAATGTAATTTACAGCGACTCAGGGTACATGAAGATAACACCCGATAAATCGGGTCTGATAATGACCCTGTACAGCGGTTACAGTTATTCTGAGATAGACGAACGCGGAAAACCTGAAAGTCAGAGGTCATACCCGTTCAGGCGTGACTCATTCGAAGAACAGACAGTAGTAGTGGAGCTGGCAGGATTCGACCTGATAAGAAGTGATGAGAACCTTTTCGGCGCTCAAGCCACAATGCTGAATATAATTGAACTTACCAGCCAGATCGATTCACTTAACAAGACATACCTTAACAGAAAGCAGAACTCATTCAGCGATTTCAGTTTCATGCAGATGTACCAGGGCAAAAACTTCTATTCGATCCCTGAGCCTGACTCTGTCATTGTTCCTGAATTTGAGGTCTTCCTCACATTCGACTCGCTTCAGTCACAGTTAAAAACACTCGCAATCACAAAAGCCCTTGAGAATGTAAAGGAGGCCTCCCGGTTCCTCGATCAGAAAGCCGAAATCCTGCACAACGAAATAAAAAACATCAAAAGATATGAAGTCGACTGGCACAAAAAATTCACCCTTCCATTTGCCTGTCTGGTCTTCTTTTTCATCGGAGCACCGCTCGGAGCCATAATACGCAAGGGAGGTCTCGGCACCCCCTCGGTAATATCCGTCCTCTTCTTCGTCGTTTACTACGTTATATCAATGTCGGCCGAAAAACTGGTTAAGGAGAACCAGATATCATCAATCGGCGGAATGTGGCTCGCATCATTTATCCTGCTGCCTGTCGGCATAATGCTCACATATATGGCAACAACCGACTCAGTGGTTATGAACACTGAAACCTATACGGCATTTCTCAGAAAAATTATCAAAAAACTGAACCTTTTTTCGGGAACCAGGGCCGACTGATTAAAGTCATGTTAATTTGCGCCGCAACAGGGTAATTCGTACAGCATATTTTCATAATTTTGCCACATGCTTTTAAGAGGACCTTTGTTCCTTTTTCTTGAAGCATCACCACCAAAGTAATGAAAGAGTTCAGATTCAACACGGTTGAAGAAGCCGTAGAAGATATAAGAGAGGGAAAAGTAGTAATTGTAGTCGACGATGAGGACCGCGAAAATGAAGGTGACTTCATCTGCGCAGCCGAACTGGTAACCCCCGAGATTGTTAACTTCATGGCCATGTATGGCCGGGGCCTCATATGTGCCCCGCTGCCTGAAGAGAGATGCGCCGAACTTGATCTCAACCTTATGGTTGGAACCAATACATCGCTCCACGAAACACCTTTCACTATTTCCGTCGACCTTCTAAGCCCCGCTACAACCACGGGCATCTCAGTCACCGACAGGGCAATGACCATAAAGGCCCTTGTCGATCCTGCCACAAAACCCACCGACCTCGGCAGACCCGGGCACATATTCCCGCTGAAGGCCAAGTCGAGGGGCGTGCTTAGGCGGGCCGGACACACCGAGGCCGCAGTCGATCTATCAAGGCTGGCCGGACTGCGCCCAGGAGGAGCACTGGTAGAGATTATGAACGATGATGGCTCAATGGCACGGCTGCCCGATCTGATCAGACTCGCTGATAAGTTCTCGCTCAGAATAATCTCAATCAAAGACCTTATCACCTTCAGGCTGAAAACCGACTCAATAATTGAAAAGGGAGAAAAAGTAAAGCTTCCAACACCATTCGGAAACTTCGACTTTATTCCATTCCGCCAACTGAGCAACGGTCTCGAACATGCCGCCATCGTAAAGGGCCGGTGGACCAGGGATGATACCGTACTGGTGCGTATCCATTCAAGCTGTTTCACCGGCGATATTTTCGGTTCACTAAGGTGCGACTGCGGTCAGCAACTGCACATTGCAATGGAAATGGTCGAAAAGGAAGGAACCGGGGCCGTAATCTACTTAAGTCAGGAGGGCCGGGGTATAGGACTGCTCAACAAGATAAAAACCTATAAACTCCAGGAGCAGGGCATGGATACCGTTGAAGCCAACCTCGAGCTCGGATTTGCCGAGGATGAACGCGATTACGGAGTGGGCGCAAGTATTCTCAGGGAACTGGGACTGGGAAAGATCAGGCTTATTTCCAACAACCCGGTTAAGAGGGCCGGACTCGAAGGCTACGGAATATCGATAGTTGAAACCATACCTCTCGATATTGAACCAAATAAACATAACCAATTCTACCTCGAGACAAAGGCCAATAAGATGGGTCACAGCATCTCATGCTACAAAATGAAGAAGTAAGGTTCAGTCAGGCGCCAATCCCGATCACTCAGCGTCGATCGCGTATCTGAATATTAACCCTGTAGTGCTTCTCAAGTTCACTGAATAGCCGGGCCGGCGAAATTCCGTTATCGCGCGCAATTGAATCAAAATACATGGTTGTGTCAGATACTATATAGCCCATACCGGTAACTTTCTCGGCCACACTCCTGGCATCTGTGCCAAGTAAATCCCTTGACAGTTCCCAGAAAAGCATCTCCTCGGCATGAGGAACCGGTGGATATCCCCTCTTCCCGGCCCAGCTTGATGAAATCGTGTTCCCTAAATCCATTATCGAGTATACCGGCGGAACCTTCGCCAGAGTGAACCATAAAACAATGGTGAAGGTCGCCAAAGCCCAAAAAAGCTCTCTTTTCCTGTTAAGTCCCCTTGTTGCCCTGGAACGTATATAGGAAAAGAAAAGCTTCCAGTTAAACATCAGAAGGTGAAAAAAACCAAGAATAATGAAAAGGTAGGAGAAAAGGGTATGGAGATCCTCCCACTGGCCCCTGCTGAAACCCATCAATACCCATGTGGTCCACCTCGCAACCCTGCCGGGAGGAGCGATATAAAGTACAATTCCCGATACAGTTATTACAAGAAAGCTAAGCACCAGACTGATACTCACATAACTTCTCCAGTAGAACTTCTTCTTCATCACAACTTCTGAAGTAAACTGCAAATATTGAAAATATAAGTCTTATTACCCAGAAAAGTGCTTAAAACGACCCGTGTTATCAAACATAATGACCGGAAACTGTCTCAAAAAAGTTCAGTGAGGGGAAAACAGACGGAAAATTACTAGATTTGCTATCATATATCAGTACCGGAACATGAGCAGGAATATCAGAATTGTATTCATGGGGACACCTGAATTTGCGGTGGCAAGCCTTGGTTCACTGCTGATGAACGGATACAATGTTGCCGGTGTTGTTACCGCCCCCGACAAACCTGCCGGCAGGGGACGTAGTCTTACCCGATCGGCCGTAAAGCAGTTCTCTGAATTCAGCCATCTGCCTATCCTTCAGCCCGAAAACCTGAAAGACCCCCATTTCCTCAAAGCTCTGAAAGAACTCAAACCCGACCTGATAGTTGTTGTAGCCTTCAGGTATATCCCCGAAGAGGTGTGGTCGATTCCCGGGCTCGGCACATTCAATCTTCACGCTTCACTGCTTCCCCAGTACCGCGGAGCTGCCCCGGTGAACCATGCAATTATAAACGGTGAGCATACAACCGGCGTAACAACATTCATGATAGACAGTAACATCGATACCGGCAGTATCCTGTTCAGGGAAGAGGTTCCCGTTTTTGCCGTTGAAAACGCTGGTGACCTTCACGACAGGCTTATGCGCACAGGCGCCCGGCTGGTGATACATACCGTAAAAGCACTCATTGAAGGCACGGTAACCCCCGTTCCGCAAAAGAAATTCCTCAAACCGGGTGAGATCATCAGGCCTGCTCCTAAAATATTCCCGCTTAACTGCATTATTGACTGGAAGGCCGATCCGTGTAAGATACGCAATCTTGTAAGGGGACTTTCTCCCTCTCCATGTGCCAGGACAGCCCTTAGGAAAGGTGATGAAATTATCCTTTGCAAGATTTTTGAAACACATGCCGAGATTAAAGACCATAATCTTGAACCGGGCACAATTGACACTGACGGCAAACATTTTCTCAGAGTCGCCTGTAATGGCGGGTTTATCAGCATACTGAGCCTTCAGTTACCGGGCAGGAAAAGAATGTCTACAGTCGAACTCCTGAGGGGGTTCCAACCCGAAGGCTATGTCATTACTGATCCTGAAACTAACTGATACAAACTCAGCCTACCTGAGATTGATCATCCTTCCGGCCTCAGGTTCACTCCCCGGTTCCATAAAATTCAGTTTGTAAAGGCTCTGAAGTTTTACGGCATAAAGCTGCGATACCTGGTGCATGGTTTCTCCCTCCCTTACTATATGATACCTTATACCGTATTCAGCTTTCTTCCTCTTGGGCTGCAGATAAAGAGTATTCCCTGCACGAAGCAACTCCCCGGCCGGAAGCTCATTGTACCTTTCAAGCTCCCAGGAGAGAAGCGAAAAACCCCTTGAAACTGACTCAAATGTATCATACTCATTTACAATGATGCACTCAACCCTGTTCCTGATGATAACCCGGCCGGCAACAGCCGCCGGATAACGTGATCCCCTGTCTGAGAGACTCTTAATAACAGCACCTCTGCCAGTGTCACTGCCACTGCCGCTGCCGCTGCCACTGTCAAACACGCCGAGCCCGTTCTGCTCAATTTTCCGGATAAGCATATCGGCATAGGCCGGATTGGTAGCATAACCGGCACTTTTTAAACCCCTTGCCCATCCCTTGTAATCGGTCGGGCTCAGTGAGAAGAGGTTCCTGTATCGTGAACCGGAAACCAGAAAGTCGGAATGGTCGCGAAACGACTCCTCCGGGTTGGAATACTTTCTGAAGCATTCGTCCCTCACATCGTCATCATGGTAAATAACCGGTCCTCTCCATGAACTGTGGCACTTGATGCCGAAATGATTGTTTGCAACTTTTGCCAGGCGGCTCCTTCCGTAATCAGACTCTATCATTCCCTGGGCCAGCTTAATGCTGGCCGGAACCCCGGTACGACGCATTTCACTTACTGCAATTGATGAGTATTTGTCAATGTACTCCCTGGCGTGATGGTTTTCCGGCGTAACTTCAACTGCCATTCTGGAGGTACTGCAACTGCTTATTCCCAGAATAACAGCCGGCAGGAGTGTTAGTGCTCTTCTCTTCATTTCCCTGACATTTGTCGCAAAAATAGAGAAATGATCCAATCAGGAATCCGGCGGTTTACGGCAGTTTATAAGATATTATTAACTTTGGTCTCTTGAACAACTGACCTGTAATGCGCAGTATACGAATAGAAACCGAAATAACCGAGTTTGAGAACACCGGTGACCTGAGTCGGGAAGACCAGGAACTTGTCAGGGCAGCCCGTGAGGCAGCAAAGGCCTCCTGGTCGCCCTATTCCGGCTTTGCAGTAGGGGCGGCTGTCAGACTTGTCAATGGCATTGTGATTCAGGGCTGCAATGTGGAAAACGCTGCCTTCCCCTCAGGCATCTGTGCCGAACATAACGCTTTGTCGTCGGCTGCATCACTTCATCCCGGTATTGCACCCGAATCAATTGCTGTAACTGCCGTTGCAAGGGGAATTCCTGTGGAGCAGCCTGTATCACCCTGCGGAAAATGCCGGCAGATTATAGCAGAGGAAGAAACCCGGTACAGACGAAGTGTCAGGGTGATTATGGCCGGAACCAAAAGTATCAGAATAATCAGTAAGGGAAGTGACCTTCTTCCCCTCCTGTTCTCGGGAAAAGATATCAGGCCTTAGAATCGCCGGTAGTGAGTTGGAAACCCGATCCGTGAATGTTCTTGATATTGACGGAGTGATCGGATGAAAGGTATTTTCTCAGCTTCGTAATATATACATCCATGCTTCTTGCCGTAAAATAATCATCGCTGCCCCAAATCTTCTTAAGGGCTGTCTCACGGCTGATAAGGCCGTTAATATTCTGGGCAAGCATCTCAAGAAGCTGACCCTCCTTTGGCGATAACTTAATCTCCTCTCCCGCCCCACTCAGAATCCTGAGCTTCGAATTGAACCGATAAACCCCTATTTCATACATATCCCTTGTGGGACTTGCCATCTCGTTCCTGTTGAGTATGGCCCTGATCTTGCACAGAAGTATCTCAGTGTCAAAAGGTTTGGTAATATAGTCATCGGCTCCGACGCCGTAGCCCCTGAGCTGATCCTCCTTGAGTTTCTTGGCCGTCAGAAAGACGATGGGAACAGTCCCGTTAAGTCTCCTTATCTCTTCAGCAACCGTAAAACCATCAACATTCGGAAGCATTATGTCAAGAATACAGATATCATAAGCCGATTTCCGGAACCGGTCAAAGGCATATTTACCATCATCGACCCACTCTACCGAATAGTCATTTAGTTCAAGGTATGACTTAAGCACTGAACCAAAACTCAGATCATCTTCTACCAGAAAAATTTTTGGTTGCTGTTTTCCCATTTCAATCCTCCCAGTTAAATGGCAAATATACATCAAACCTGCTTCCCTTGCCAGGTTCGCTGGTAACGTCGATGGTTCCTCCATGGGCTTCAACAATCGATCTTACATAACTCAGACCCAGGCCGAACCCCTTTACATTGTGTATGTTACCGGCTGGCTGGCGGTAGAACCGTTCAAATATCCGCGCCTGAACCGACTTTGTCATGCCGATCCCATTGTCAGATACAGCGATAACAATCCCTTTATCGCGATTAGTTGTTGTAACAGATATCTGAGGTTTCCCGGGTGAGTACTTATTTGCATTATCAAGCAGGTTGTGCATAAGGTTGGAAAGGTGCTCGGCATCACCATAAATAACACTGTCAACGGCATCCATGCTGAGCCTGATGGCTCCACCCTTCTGCTGAACCTGGAACTCCATGGTCTCGACGGCCCTCTCAATCAGGGAGTGAACCGGCACATCTCCAAACCTGAATTGAATATCATGCTTGTCAAGCGAGGCTATCTGTAAAATAGTCTCTACCTGCCTGTTCATTCTGCTGTTCTCCTTTTTAATCATTGAAACAAAATGCCTTACTCCTGTCTCATCTCCAATAACCCTTGGGTTTGTTATAGTGTCGGCAGCCAGCGAGATTGTTGCAATCGGGGTCTTAAACTCATGCGTCATATTGTTGATAAAGTCGGCCCTCATCTCCGATATCTTTTTCTGCCGGATGATAAAGAACAGGCTGAGGGCAAACGTGGCAAGTACAATCATGGAGAATAGAAGTGAACTTGCCAGAATCCAGGTTATGCTGCCAATAACATATTCGCGCTTCTCGGGAAAGATAACTCTGAGCATCAGGTCGTCTTTTATCAGCCGACCGGGAAAGAGCCTTACAGAATAACCGCTCTCAGCAAGTTCTTCAGTATGATCCTGAGAGTAATGACCACCGGAAATTCTGCCCCCCTTAACCACCGCAAACTCAAAGGGAGTATTTATGCCGTGTATATTGAAAACCCTGCTAAGGGTATACCTCACAAGCCTGTCATCTATCTCAACCCTGTTTTCCCAGTCGGTTAGTTCCGTGATTATCTGGTCGCTCAGACGCTGCAGTTCGTCTGATCTCTGTCTCAGCCATTTCACGTATTCATCCTGTCCGATAACTATCCTTCTCTCAAAAGCTTCTCCGTATTCCGGACTGGCCAGACTGTCATTCCATGAACCTTCAGCCGAGGCAACCACGATGCTCACCGAATCTCCTTCAGGTATCACCCGGTCGAACAGTATATCCGAAAGGTCACCGGTGTTGTCAGAGACTGACCTTCCGGTTTGGTTACCGGCTGCCTCATTACCGGTAATGTTAATGCTGAACCCCCCCGGATAGGTTGAAGTTACAGTTCCAATCTGCCATAAACCCTGGGCAGACACAAGGGAGTCGCGCATTATCTGGCCCCTGATCGTATAATCATTGAAAAAGGCTATCCTGCTTGACGACTCAAGGCTGCCAACGGCATTGTGAAGAGCATTGATAACCGAATTATCAAAGTTTTCATTCCTGATAATTATAGCGCTCCTTATCCAGTAAATCTGTACACCGGTAATACCGGCAAGAGATACTACCATCATCACCAGAAGCCAGACAAACCTTTTCTTGTTCATACTGCAAATTTATGCATGAAAAGAACACATCATGACGGGTTTAACTTTTCCTTAACCAGTTTTAACCGAACGTTAACCACTCTGACTTAAAAGCTGACTTATCTTTGTTGCAACAGGATAGTAATGAAACGCCGTTCTTTTACAGGTTAGGTTTTAGGTTTAGGTTCAGAATTTGGCTTTCGTTCAGGTTAATTCAGGGTTTTAACAACACAGCAATCAAGTCAATTTCAATCAGGCTTTCATGTACTAATTCAAGAAGAGCTTCGCAGATGCGGGGCTCTTCCCTTTTTTCAGCCAGTGTCACCCGAACTGAGAAAAAAGCTTCGAGAACAAACCCACCGGAAGTGGCGCAACAACCGACACCTTAACCCCCGAAACCGGATGTGTGAATTCAATCCTTCTTGCGTGAAGGTCAATTCCCCCATTTTCATTCGACCGCCTGTACCCGTACTTAAGGTCGCCGTGGACCGGGCATCCGATTGCGGCCAGCTGGCACCTTATCTGGTGATGCCGGCCTGTATGAAGATCAATCTCAAGAAGGTAATGGTTTTGGGACCTGCCTATAATCCGGTAACCGAGCGATGACTCCTTTGCACCCTTTACCATAGCCTCCCATGCATACGATTTATTCTGCTGTTCATTCTTGCGGAGGTAATGTTTCAGAACACCCTCCTCGGCAGGAGGCAACTCCGATACAATTGCCCAGTAGGTTTTTGAAATCTCCTTCTCACGGAACATTCTGCTCAAACGCGAAAGGGCCTTTGATGTCTTTGCATAGAGCACCACTCCACTCACGGGCCTGTCAAGGCGGTGTACCACTCCAAGAAAGGCTTCACCCGGCTTCCTGTACTTCTCTATCAGATACTGCCTGATTCTCTGGTCGAGGGTCTCATCTCCGGTTCTGTCACCCTGCACCAGATCGGAGCCCCTTTTGTTAACCGCAATAATATGATTGTCCTCGTAAAGTATCTCCGGAATCATGACAGCTCTCAATATTGTTCCTTCTCACTCGGGAAATCACCCGACCGGACATCCCTTATATATGACGAAACCGCCCCTGATATCTCAGCATATAAATTATGGTATCTTCTCAGGAACCTTGGGGAAAATTCCTGTGTGATCCCGAGCATGTCGTGTAAGACAAGTACCTGGCCATCAACAGCCTGACCTGCACCTATTCCGATAACCGGGATGTTGAGGCCGGCAGTCACCTCACCTGCAAGCCTAGCAGGGATCTTTTCCAGTACAAGTGCAAATATTCCGGCCTTCTCAAGCTTTCCGGCATCACTCCTCAGTCGCGCGGCCTCCTCTTCATCGCGGGCCCTGACCACGTAGGTTCCAAACTTGTGAATCGATTGCGGGGTAAGACCCAGATGACCCATCACCGGGATACCGGCCGATAATATCCTCTCAACCGATTCAAGTATTTCACTGCCACCCTCAAGCTTCACGGCATGCGCCCCGGTCTCCTTCATTATCCTTATCGCCGATGCCAGTGCCTCCATCGAATTCCCCTGATATGTTCCGAATGGCAGGTCGACAACCACAAGAGCTCTCCTTACAGCTCTTACCACCGAGGCTGCATGGTAAATCATGTTGTCGAGGGTTATCGGAAGTGTCGTCTCATAACCTGCCATCACATTCGACGCAGAGTCACCAACCAGTATGATGTCAATCTCAGCCGAATCGAGAATTCTTGCCATCGAATAGTCATAGCCTGTTAGCATCGCAATCTTCTCACCCTTTAGCTTCATCTCCGAAAGCACATGAGTGGTAACCCTTTTTACAGTCTTGTGTACCGACATGGTGTTGATGCTTATTGATTACGTGGCAAAACTACTAAATGAATATGACAAACTCTGACATCAATGCCAAAATCACAGTCGGGCAGGTTTCATGACTGTCTTTTTGTCACAGGAACCTGCGGTAATACCCTCAAAAAGCAGACTGGTGTGCCATAATTACAAAGTTTTGGTCGTTGGGGAGGGGTGGCATAATGATTGATAACTGACATTATTCTGACAATGTAGAACATAAAAAAACTAGGATATGGGTAAAATAATTGGAATTGACCTTGGAACCACCAACTCATGCGTTGCAGTAATGGAGGGTAATGAACCGGTGGTAATTCCCAATAGCGAGGGTAAAAGAACAACCCCTTCAATTGTGGCATTTGTCGAAAACGGGGAGAGGAAGGTTGGCGATCCCGCCAAAAGGCAGGCTATCACAAACGCTTCGAAAACTGTATACTCAATAAAGCGGTTCATGGGTGAAACCTTCGACAAGGTAACCAGGGAGATCGAAAGGGTACCATACAAGGTTGTAAAGGGCGACAACAATACACCAAGGGTAAAGATTGAGGAGAGGATGTACTCACCACAGGAGATATCGGCCATGGTTCTTCAGAAGATGAAGAAAACTGCTGAAGATTACCTGGGTCAGGAAGTTACCGAAGCCGTCATAACAGTTCCGGCATATTTCAGCGATTCTCAGAGACAGGCCACTAAAGAGGCCGGTGAGATTGCAGGACTCAAGGTGAAAAGGATCATAAATGAGCCTACTGCCGCATCGCTGGCCTACGGACTTGACAAAAAGGCCCAGGACCTTAAAATAGCTGTTTTCGACCTTGGCGGCGGAACCTTCGATATCTCAATACTTGAATTGGGCGACGGTGTATTCGAGGTAAAATCGACGAATGGCGACACGCACCTTGGCGGTGACGATTTTGACCAGGTTATAATTGACTGGCTGGCCGGAGAATTTAAAAAAGATGAAGGTGTTGACCTAAAGAGGGATCCGATGTCGCTGCAGAGGTTAAAAGAGGCTGCTGAGAAGGCCAAGATAGAACTCTCCAGCAGCACCCAGACAGAGATCAACCTGCCTTACATAATGCCGGTTGACGGTATTCCGAAGCACCTTGTAAAGACTCTTACACGGGCACAGTTTGAGAAACTGGCCGACAAGCTTATACAGGCAGTGATTGAACCATGCAGGAAGGCTCTCAGCGACGCTGGTCTTTCCACATCCGACATTGACGAGGTTCTGCTGGTTGGAGGTTCCACCAGGATGCCTTCAATTCAGCAAACTGTTGAGAAGTTCTTCGGCAAGGTGCCTTCGAAGGGAGTAAATCCCGATGAGGTCGTAGCTGTCGGTGCCGCAATACAGGGAGGTGTTCTTACCGGCGAGGTAAAGGATGTACTGCTTCTTGACGTAACCCCGCTGTCACTGGGTATTGAAACAATGGGTGGCGTTATGACAAGACTTATAGAATCAAATACAACCATTCCAACCAAAAAGACCGAGGTCTTTACAACAGCGGCCGATAACCAGCCTTCGGTTGAGATACATGTACTGCAGGGCGAACGCCCGATGGCAGCCGGAAATAAAACGATAGGAAGGTTCCACCTCGATGGTATTCCGCCTTCCTCAAGGGGAATACCCCAGATTGAAGTAACATTCGATATCGATGCTAACGGTATCCTGAATGTGAGCGCAAGGGACAAGGGAACAGGTAAGGAGCAGCGTATACGGATTGAAGCATCCTCGGGTCTTACCGACGACGAGATAAAGAGGATGCGGGAAGAGGCGAAAGCCAATGAGGAATCTGATAAAAAGGCAAGGGAAAAGGTTGACAAGATAAATACAGCCGACAGCCTTATCTTTCAGACTGAAAAACAGTTGAAGGAATTCGGTGACAAGCTTCCATCCGACAAGAAAGCCCCGATTGAAAGTGCTTTGGCTGAACTGAAGGAATCGCATAAAAGTCAGGACATCGACAGAATAGACAAGGCGATGGCTGAGCTTAACACAGCCTGGCAGGCGGCATCCGAAGAGATGTATAAGGCATCGCAGGGACAGGCACAGGGACAGGCCGGAGCACAACCTGACGCAAGCTCAGGGAAAGCACCAAACGATGAAGTAACTGATGTAGACTTCGAGGAGGTTAAATAGCCTCGTTGGCAGAAACACGAATCCCGGAGCATTCCGGGATTTTTTTTACCTTTACGGTCAGAATCCAGCAATAGGCACAACATGAAAAGGTTTCTTCCATTAATTATTCTTCTGTCCGCTTCCCTCACTGTCCTGGCACAGGTTCCCGATACAATAAACATAACCGACAGCAGGGGTAAAAAACAAGGTTACTGGATTAAAAGAGATGATGACGGAAAGGTACTTTACGAAGGCCGGTTCATAGATGATAACCCCGTGGGCGAATTCCGCAGATATTATCCCGATGGCAGGCTTAGATCTCTGATGGTTCACTCCGGGGGAAGCCCCGAAGTGTTCGTGAAGTTTTTTCACCCCAACGGGTTCATTGCAGCAGAAGGACTATATATAAACCAGAAGAAGGAGGGAAATTGGAAATTCTTCTCAAAAAACAGCAGTGAATACCTGATTTGTGAAGAATTATACCGGAATGACCTCCGGAACGGGCCATCAGTAAAATACTACAAGGACGGGATCATTGCAGAAAAGCTAAACTACACTGATGATATTCGCACCGGCGAATGGACACAATACTACGTAACCGGCAAACTTTGTATAAAGGCAGCCTATGTAAAAGGATTGCTGGAAGGCCCTTTTGAGGTTTTCTACCCTAACGGACAGCATGAATTTAAAGGCCAGTATACCAATAATGTCAGGAACGGGCTATGGTTGGTTTATAAGGAAGACGGGAAACCGGAATTTGAAATGAATTACAAAATGGGCAGGCTCGATGATCCCTCATTCGCCCAACGCGAGAATAATTTTCTCGACATGCTCGAGAAAAACAAGGGAAAAATAGCCGACCCCGAGATTACCGGGATTATCTGGAATTAGAGACCGGCTGAACAATGAACGAAAGACTGTCACTTAGTAGCCTGCAGCTACTTATCAGAGACTCAATCGTTCTGGCTATGCCCGGTGCATACTGGGTAACCGCCGAAATAGCCGAACTGAAAGAGAACTATTCGGGCCATTGTTATCTTGAATTGATTGAGAAGGATCCGGCAGGCGGGAATATCAGGGCACGCGTAAGGGCAACCATCTGGGCTGCCCGGTACCGGATGATTAAACCACAATTTGAAAACACCAGCGGCATACATTTCGCTGCCGGATTAAATGTGCTGCTGAAAGTCACCGTTGAATATCATGAACTGTACGGTCTGAGTCTGAATGTCAGCGATCTCGACCCCGGTTACACAATGGGCGCTATGGCCCTGCAAAAGGCTGAGATTATCAGAAGACTAAAAGAAGAGGGCGTCTTCGAAATGAACAGGGAACTGGAGTTCCCCCTGTTGCCGCAAAGAATTGCTGTTATCTCATCGGAATCTTCAGCAGGATACACAGATTTCTCAAAACAGCTATCGGGAAATGCTTTCGGGTTTGCCTTTTATGCAGAACTGTTCAGCTCTCCCGTGCAGGGTGACGAAACAGAAAGAGGTATAGTCAATGCCCTTAACCAGATCGGTGACAGAGCCGGTGATTTTGATCTCGTAGTGGTACTGAGAGGTGGGGGCTCCGCTGCCGACCTCCGTTGGTTCGATAATTATGCAATAGCTTATCACATAACACAGTTCATGCTTCCTGTACTCACAGGCATAGGTCATGAAAAGGATATATCTGTAACAGATATGGTGGCGTGGAAAGCATTGAAAACGCCAACCGCAGCGGCCGAATTCATAATAAACCAAACCCTGGAAACTGAAGGCATCATCAGGCAATCCGGATTATCGCTAAGGGAGATCACAAATGATCTATTAAGTGTTTATGGCTCTCATATCATTGAAATAACCCGCAGGATTCTGCCAGCAACATCGCGGGTAACTTCAACATCAAGGATGCTGCTGGGGACGCTGACGGGCCGGGTCTCCTCGTCATCATCTTCTTACCTGAGAAAGGCGATGGTGAAATCAGCGATGGCACAGTCAGAAATAAAAAACAGATCTTTTACGATTCTGATATCCGGGCACAACAAACTGGATCCAACTGAAAAAGCTGTTAAAAAGGTAACCCGGATGCTGATCGGAAGAAGAAATGAGGAGGTAACTATACTGGATTCGATGATACGGATGTCTGATCCGGTTAATATTCTGAATAAAGGCTTTACCATTACCGAAGTAAACGGAGTACCTTTAAAGGACTGCTCCGGCCTGAAGAAGGGTGATATTATCGTGACACGGTTCAGGGATGGAGAAACCGACAGCAAGGTGACAGAAAGAAGAGAAAGAAGACAATAAAGAGAGAAAATATGACAAGGAAGGAGATGAAATTCAGCGACGCCATGAAGGAGGTTGAAGCTATCCTGGGCAAGATGGAACGTGGCGAAATGGATATCGATGAACTATCAACCGGTGTTCGCCGCGCAACCGAACTTATCAGATTCTGCCAGAAGAAACTCAGGACTACCGAGGAGGAGATCGAGAGTATCTTCAGGGAAGAGTAGAAAAGCGAAGCCGCTAATCGCGATGATTAACGGCTTCAAACTTCATTACCCTAAACCTAAAGTCCAGAAAACAAACAACTGTCTCTGATGCAACCTTCAATTAATTAAACGTAAATTGCGACAAAAAGTTACAAAAAAAACATTGTATTTTCAAATTTAGTTGATTTTTTTTATTCTACACCCAGTACATCCTTGAACGCCTTCCTGAAGGTATCCTTCGGAAGAGCACCTGTAGCCATCTGCGGCTGGCCGGTCATAGGAATAAAAAGCAGCGACGGAATACTCCTGATACCAAATACAGCCGCCAGCTCCTGTTCAGCCTCCGTGTCAACCTTGTAAATATTTAGCTTGCCATCATATTCGGCAGCCAGCTCCTCAAGAATCGGCGCTACCATTTTGCATGGCCCGCACCAGTCAGCATAAAAGTCAACAATACAGGGTTTGTCTCCTTCATATTTCCACTCCTGGTTCTTCTCATAATTGAAAACCTTCGCCAGAAACGTCTCCTTCGTTAAAAACTCTACCATTTTTTATATTTAATAACCAGTTAAAATTTCAATTGTTCATTCCCTGCAATAGATGTACCACTCCTGCCAAACTAATACAATATACGTAAAATCAACCCAAAATTGTAACTTTGTCATGAAAAAGAAACATATTGTCATATCTATATATGCACATTTGTCTATATGACGACGTATTCAAGCTTATCTCCAAGGTTCTTGATAGTGAGGGAACCAGGGGGTTTGTTATAGGGGGTTATGTTCGCGATCGCTTGCTGGGCCGGAATACCGAAGGCAAGGATCTTGACATACTTGTTGTTGGTGACGGTGTTGATATTGCCCGAAAAGTTGCAAAAATAAGTGGTAAAAACAGGAAAGTAACGGTTTTCAGGAATTTTGGCACTGCCATGTTTAGGCATGGCGACATTGAAATTGAGTTCGTCGGATCGAGAAAGGAGTCGTACAATATTGGATCGAGAAAGCCTGAGGTACTGGCAGGAACACTGGCTGATGATCAGAACAGGCGTGATTTCACTATCAACGCACTTGCTGTAAGCCTTAATTCAGAAGATTTCGGGACACTGATTGATCCATTCAACGGACTTGAAGACCTTACGAAAGGCATAATCAGAACACCCCTTGATGCCAATATCACTTTCTCTGATGATCCTCTCAGAATGATGAGGGCAGTCAGGTTTGCAACTCAGCTTGACTTCACAATCGAACCTGATACTCTTGGCGCAATCATCAGTAACCGTGAGCGACTGGGCATTGTATCGGCCGAGAGGATATCGGCCGAAATGAACAAGATAATTGAAAGCAATAAGCCATCATACGGATTCAGGCTGCTTGAGAAGACCGGGCTGTTAACATTAATACTGCCTGAGGTCTCCGCTCTAAGGGGAGTTGAAATGGTTGATGGTAAGGGGCACAAGGACAATTTTCTTCACACATTGAAGGTGCTCGACAATCTGAGCTCGGAGAGCACAAATCTGTGGCTTCGCTGGGCGGCACTGCTCCACGATATTGCGAAACCACGCACCAGGAAGTATACACCCGAAACCGGGTGGTCTTTTCACGGACACGATTTTCTGGGCGCCAGGATGGTACCTGCCATATTCAGACGTCTCAGGCTGCCTCTCAATGAAAAGATGAAGTTCGTACAGAAAATGGTTGAACTTCATCTTCGTCCCATTGCCCTCTCGCAGGATGAGGTAACCGATTCTGCAGTAAGAAGGCTTCTGTTTGATGCCGGTGACGATATTGATGACCTGATGATGCTTTGCGAAGCCGATATCACCTCAAAGAATCCTGAAAAAGTTAAACGGCATCTCGCCAATTTCGCTATTGTCAGAAATAAATTAAAGGAGATTGAAGAGAAGGATGCTGTCAGAAACTTCCAGCCGCCCGTGGATGGAAAGGAAATAATGGAGACTTTCGGCATCGGACCTACCAGAGAGGTTGGTATAATCAAAAGCGCAATCAAGGAGGCCATTCTCGACGGATTGATAAGGAACAACCACGAAGAGGCCCGGGAATACATGCTCAGAATAGCCGGGTCAATTGGTCTCAAACAAAAAGATTTATAACCATTTTTCTGGCGCAATTGCACCAATAGTTTAACTGGTAAATGATCGCTGTACCCTCCGGTATAGGTATAACCGTCGAATGTGGAAAATGGTTTCCTGCCTGGGTATACCCTGTCGTCGGTAAGAAGAAATGGCGGTGAGTGCAGAACAAATCCACCCGCTTTTAAGCCTGCCCGGCCGTCAGTCATCGCCGCCGAAACAACTATCTGATCAAACATCTGCCACACACCACGATATCTGTACGAACCTGAGTGCCCGTGAGGATAGTCTTGTGAAAGGTTTACCAGACCATCAGAATTTAGCAATACCATCTCCTGATCGCCCGGATTGCAATTGAAATCACCGGCAATGATTATCGAGGCCATTCCGTTTTCGGCCCTCTGTATAGAATCTACCTTAAGCCTGACTATTTGTGAAAGTGCTACTCTCACATCACGTCCGGCAAGGACTCCTCCCCTTCTGGAAGGCCAGTGATTAAGAAACAGATGCAAATCCTCGTCATAAACCGAGGCCACTGCATAAACCACAGGTCGACCCCTGAAACCATTACCATCTGAGATGTCAGCAACTGGATAAATTGCCTCGGTATGCTTTATACTGACAACCAGACTGTCATAGAGCAGGCATACATCAATACCTCTCTCATCAGTCGATTCAAAGTGGATATAACCGTAATTATGCTCTGAAAGAAGGGTATTCGAAAGCAGGTCGTCCAGCACCGATGAGTTCTCAATCTCGCATAATCCAGCAAGGGCCGGGGGATCCCAGATTCCGGCGGAAAGTATCACCCTGGCAATGGAATTCAGTTTACGGTAGTATTTGCTTCTGTTCCAGTTTCTGGCACCCCCTGGTAGAAACTCCTCGTCAGCCACTGCCGGGTCATCGTCATAATCAAAAAGATTCTCAGTATTGTAGAAGAGGAAGACAATCGTATCGTCCTGACAATAACCCCCGCCCTGAATGCCGGGATTGTACACGGGGAATGCTGCTGACAGCAGGAACAATCCTGATGCTCCAAGCAACAGACCGCGTACTGCGATTACAAATAACACTCCCGGTTTCACACAAATGCAGCTTACATCATGGCTGATGCCATGATGTAAATTTAAGAAAGCCGCATTAAAAAGTCAAGATCAATACCTGTTTATCCACCTGTATCTTCGGGCGCTGTCACCAAACTTTACTGCTGCTGAAATTTCGTGGGAACCGAAGCTGTGGTTTCTGATATCTGTAAGTGCAAAGTCAAATGCATATGCAAAGAAGAACCTGTCGTAACGCATACCGGTCATCAGTATCATCGCATCACCGGTTCTCCATGACAAACCAGCCCAATAGTCCTCCTTGTAATGGATACGGGTGGTAATATCCATCTGAAACGATTTAAACAACATATCGGAGGATTTAATAAGGGCCGATGGCTGTATCATCCAGTCGCGGTTAACTACAAACTTGGCACCGCCGGTAAGAAAATAATGCCCGAGTTCTGTGCGGTTATTATCTCCTTCATTTCCCAGCAGCAGTACCCCTCTGAACATCTGACTCATGGCAAACCCAACATAATAGTTCCTGGTCATGAAGCTCGCCCCGAAATTGAAGTCGGGTATGTACACCACCCGGTCGTAGTTATTGAAGTAGTCATCATCAGCATCATAGAGAACGGCTCCCTGCAGGTCAAGGGCAAACTGGTAAGCAGTAGCTGCCAGTCCGAACGAAAGTTGCTGCGAGGATCCAATAGGGATATGGTAGGCATATGCGGCCTGGAAACCTGTTCTTCTTATTATCCCGTTGTTATCATTGAAGAAATAGCCACCGAGACCGACCCTGCCACCCTTTGTGGGGCGCATTGCCTTTTTCCTCACCGATGTCGACCTTGAGATGTAACTCGTTTGCAACAATCTTGTTTGGAAGCTTGCTGCATAGGTACTTGGTGCGCTTTTTATTCCCAGCCATTGTTCCCTTACCGTCAGGTTTACCGTTGAATAACCGTCAGAACCTGCATATGAAGGATTTATCAGGAACCCGTTCATCACGTATTGACTGTACATTGGCACCTGCTGAGCTGCCGACTGGTTTGTAGCCGCAACTACAGCAAGTGTCAGGATTAGAAATCTGAAGCTTCTCATATGATATTGATTCTCAGTTTTATCTTAGTATTGTTACAGTTCCTGTAATTGGCTGCGAGCCATCGTTAAGATAGATAACGAAATGGTATGAATCGGTCGGCAGCACCCTTCCCCTGAACTTGCCGTCCCACGGATTGGCGGCAACATTCTTCGTATTGTAGACTCTCCTGCCCCACCTGTTGAATACGAATAGTTCAGCGTTCGGATAGAGATCGATATTGATAAGTCTCCATTCGTCGTTCTTTCCGTCTCCGTTAGGTGTGAATACCGTTGGTATCTCAAGACAACCCATACCGATTATTCCAACTGTGACTGTCGTATTGGCAGCACAACCATTCGCATCGGTAACCACAACACTGTAGGTTCCGCTAGCAATAGCACTTCTGTCCTCAGTTGTTGAGCCGTCGTCCCATATTATCGTATAGGGAGCCGTTCCCCCGGTGATAAGCAGGTCGATTGTACCATCGGTTACATTCGGACAGCTGGCATCGGTCACATTTGCTGAAAGAACCAATGCCAAGGGCTCGGTAATAAGTACCGTAGCTGTATTGGTACAACCGTCAGCGTCGGTAACCGTAACCGTATAACTACCGGCTGCCAGGCCTGTGGCTGTGGCTGTTGTCTGAACAGGGGTAGTATTCCAGGAGTACGTGTAAGGAGCCGTTCCGCCTGAAGCTACAGCTGTGGCAGTACCATTCGCATTGCCATTGCAAAGGACATTAGTCTGTGTGGTTGTCACCGAGACTCCTGTCGGCGGCTGTGTGATGGTAACATTATCTATTGCAGTACAGCCATTGGCGTCGGTAACAGTTACGGTATATGTACCTGCTATCAGGCCTGTTGCTGTGGCTGTTGTCTGTACCGGAGTTGAGGTCCATGAGTAAGCATACGGTGCCGTTCCTCCGGCAGCAGTTACCGTGGCGCTTCCAGTAGCAGAACCGAAGCAGAGTACATTTGTCTGCGCGGTGATCGATGCTGACAGCGGCAGTGCCGGCTCGGTTATGGTAATATTACCACTTGACATACAGCCATTTGCATCTATTACTGTCAGGGTATAGGTACCAGCTGCAAGTGCAGTAGCCGTTGGAGTGGTCTGTACCGGTATAGTGTTCCATGAGTAGGTATACGGAGCGGTTCCTCCGGTGACTGTTGCAGTTGCAGAACCAGTTGCTCCTCCATTGCAGAGGACATCAATACCGGCTATTGAAATGGATATTGCAGCGGTTGGTTGAGTTATAATCACATCGGCCGTACCGGTTGCACCGATATCGTCAACCACAGTTACGGTCCATGTTCCTGCTGTAAGACCCGATGCTGTCGGACCTGTCTGAACTGGTGTGGTATTCCATGTGTATGTGTAAGGTATAACTCCGCCTGTAGCACTTGCCGTGGCACTGCCTGTTGCCTCACCGAAACAGAGCACGTTGGTCTGCGAGGTGATAGTCACAACCAGTGGTGCCGGAGGTTCGGTAATGGTTACAGTTGTATTAGCCGTGCAGCTATTTGCATCGGTTACAGTTACCGTATAAGTGCCGGCAGCAAGGCCCGTGGCTGTTGATCCGGTCTGTACCGGTACCGTATTCCACGAGTAGGTGTATGGTGCCGTGCCGCCCGCAGGTGTTGCTGTTGCACTTCCGGTAGCTTCTCCATGAACTGCAACATTGACCTGGGTTGTCGAAACTGTCAGCAGTGCCGGTTCTGTAATATCGAATGTTCCGGTTACCGGACCGCACAGGTTGACATCGGTTACACTCCATATGTAGCCCGATCCCGCTGTAATACCCGGGAAAATTCCGGATGCATTCGTAACACCATCAAAGGTGTAGCTGTATGGAGCGGTTCCGTTCGAAGCAGCCATCGTTACAGTTGTGGTTCCGCCGTTGCAATCAATGGGTGTTGAGGTAATCATAACCGTTATGGCTGCAGGTTCGGTTACATCAAGTGTCCCGGTTGCGGGCCCACAGAGATTTGCGTCGGTTACGCTCCATGCGTAGGCAAGTCCGGCTGGTATACCAGCGAAGATACCGCTCGCATTTGTTACTCCGTTAAAGGTATAGCTAAGCGGAGCTGTACCGCCTGCTGCCGTTACTGTAACAGTAGCAGTGCCTCCGCTGCATACTATAGCTGTTGTAATTGATGCTGAGGCTGTTATGGCCGCAGGCTCAGTTACGTCGAGAGTACCTGACGCAGGTGCACAAAGGTTAACATCAGTTACGCTCCATGCGTAGGCAACCCCGGCCGGGATACCCGGGAATACCCCTGTACCATTTGTTACGCCATTGAAGGTATAACTGAATGGTGTTGTACCACCTGCAGCCGTTATGGTCACAGTGGCTGTACCTCCGTTGCAGGCTATGGCTGTCGTTATTGTTGCAGAAGCAGTTATCGCTAATGGTTCTGTGATAGTTACGTTAGCCGTTGTGGTACAGCTGTTGGCGTCGGTGACTGTCACAGTGTAGGTGCCTGCTGCAAGGCCGGTAGCTGTTGCTCCCGTCTGTACGGGTACCGTATTCCATGAGTAGGTGTATGGTGCCGTGCCGCCCGCTGCCGTTACCGTTGCACTGCCGGTTGCATCGCCGAAGCAGAGTACGTTGGTCTGGGCCGTAATGCTTGCAGTCAGTGCCGCCGGCTCGGTGATGGTTACGTTAGCCGTGGTGGTACAGCTGTTGGCGTCGGTGACAGTTACCGTGTATGTACCTGCTGTCAGTCCGGTAGCTGTTGCCCCGGTCTGTACAGGTACCGTATTCCACGAGTAGGTGTATGGTGCCGTGCCGCCCGATGCCGTTACCGTAGCGCTGCCGGTTGCCTCGCCAAAGCAGAGTACGTTGGTCTGGGCCGTGATTGAGGCGCTCAGTGCTGCCGCCGGCTGGGTTATGGTTACGTTAGCCGTGGTGGTACAGCTGTTGGCGTCGGTTACAGTTACCGTGTAGGTGCCTGCTGTCAGTCCGGTGGCTGTTGCCCCGGTCTGTACAGGTACAGTATTCCACGAGTAGGTGTATGGTGCCGTGCCGCCCGCTGCCGTTACCGTAGCGCTGCCCGTTGCATCGCCGAAGCAGAGTACGTTGGTCTGGGCCGTAATGCTTGCAGTCAGTGCCGCCGGCTCGGTGATGGTTACGTTAGCCGTGGTGGTACAGCTGTTGACATCGGTTACAGTTACCGTGTAGGTGCCTGCTGTCAGTCCGGTGGCTGTTGCCCCGGTCTGTACAGGTACCGTATTCCACGAGTAGGTGTATGGTGCCGTGCCGCCCGCTGCAGTTACCGTTGCACTGCCGGTTGCATCACCAAAGCATAGTACGTTGGTCTGGGCCGTGATACTTGCGCTGAGTGCTGCTGCAGGCTGTGTTATTGTTACGTTGGCAGTTGTGGTACAGCTGTTGGCATCGGTCACAGTTACCGTGTAGGTGCCTGCTGCAAGTCCGGTCGCTGTTGCTCCCGTCTGTACAGGTACCGTATTCCACGAGTAGGTGTATGGTGCCGTGCCGCCCGCTGCCGTTACCGTTGCACTGCCGGTTGCATCGCCGAAGCAGAGTACGTTGGTCTGGGCCGTGATTGAGGCGCTCAGTGCTGCCGCCGGCTGGGTTATCGTTACGTTAGCCGTGGTGGTACAGCTGTTGGCATCGGTGACTGTCACAGTGTAGGTGCCTGCTGTCAGTCCGGTGGCTGTTGCCCCGGTCTGTACAGGTACCGTATTCCACGAGTAGGTGTATGGTGCCGTGCCGCCCGCTGCCGTTACCGTAGCGCTGCCCGTTGCACCGCCAAAGCAAAGCACGTTTGTCTGTGCCGTAATTGAGGCGCTCAGTGCTGCCAGCGGCTCGTTGATGGTTACGTTAGCTGTTGTGATACACCCGTTGGCGTCGGTTACGGTTACAGTATAGGTGCCTGCAGTGAGGTTCAACGCAGTGGCTCCTGTCTGTACCGGTACTGTATTCCATGAGTAGCTGTATGGTGCCGTGCCGCCAATTGCTGTTGCTGTGGCTGTTCCATTGTTTCCGCCGAAACATGAGACATCGGTTTTAACTATACCTGCCGTCAGTGCTGCCGCCGGCTGTGTTATATTCACGATTACCGGGAATGTACACAGGTTGGCGTCGCGTACGGTTACTGTATGGAACCCGGCATTAAGTCCGGTGAATGTTCCGAGAGCCACGTAGGGACCTGCATCGAGTGAATACTGGTAAGGAGCAGTTCCACCGCTGCCGGCAATTGTCACACTGCCGGTAAACCCACCGAAGCACAGGACATTCGTCTGGCTTATTACAGAGCCGCTAAGAGCTGATACCGGTTGAGTAATATTCACAATAAGGTTAAATGTACAGCTATTCGCATCTCGTACGATAATTGTGTGCGGACCTGCAATCAATCCACTGAAAGTGCCTCCGGCCTGATACGGACCTCCGTCGATATTATATTCATAAGGTGCAGTTCCACCTGATGCCAGTACTGTAACACTTCCTGTTGCCTCGCCAAAACATGCCACATTCGTTTGCGATGTAATCGCCGCGGTGAGGGCTGCCGGCTGGGTGATAGTCACAGGTACAATAAACGTACACAGGTTGGCATCACGAACAGTGACATTGTATGAACCGGCGGGAAGCGGACCGAATGTACCGGAAGCCTGGTATGCTCCTGCTCCCAGTCTGTACTGGTATGGCGCGGTTCCGCCGGAGCCGGTTACCGTTACGTTTCCGTTGGCACCTCCGAAGCAGGAAACATTGGTTTGTGCTGTTACCGAGCCTGAAAGCGAAGAAGCAGGCTGATCAATGGTAACGTTAGCCGTTGAAGTACAGCCGTTGGCATCCGTAACGGTTACCGTATATGTTCCGGCAGCGAGACCTGTTGCGGTAGCTCCTGTCTGAACAGGTACAGTATTCCAGGAATAGCTGTATCCCGGAGTTCCTCCTGAAGCGGAAGCTGTTGCACTGCCGTTTGCCTGTCCAAAGCAGAGCACATTGGTCTGACCCGTAATAGATGCACTGAGTGCAGATGCAGGCTGGGTTATTGTAACGTTGGCTGTGGTGGTACAACTGTTGGCATCAGTAACTGTTACGGTATAAGTTCCTGCCGCGAGTCCGGTTGCAGTTGCACCGGTCTGAACGGGTATCGTGTTCCATGAGAAGGTATATGGCGCTGTTCCACCCGATGCTGAAGCTGTGGCGGTGCCCGTGGTTCCGCCGAAACAGAGCACATTTGTCTGGGCCGTGATGGTTGCGCTGAGAGCTGCCGCCGGCTGGGTGATGGTAACCGGAACGTTGAAGGTACAGAGATTTGCATCCCTGACGGTCACGGTGTAAGTACCAGCTGCCAGGCCGCTGAATGTGCCTGAGGCCTGGTATACGCCGGCTCCAAGTCGGTACTCATATGGCGGTGTTCCGTCAATACCATTTACAGTTACTGAGCCGGTGCTTCCACCGAAACATGCGACATTTGTCTGCGAAGTAATGCCACCTCCGAGGGCTGCAGCAGGCTGTGTTATGGTTACGTTGACGGTTGTGAGGCATCCATTTGCATCGCGGATGCCTACTGTGTAGGTACCTGCAGCCAGTGAAACGAATGTGCCAAATGCCTGATAAGCCCCGGCTCCGATCCTGTATTCGTATGGTGACGTGCCACCTGCGGCGGCTACTGTCACGGAACCTGTTGTTCCGCCGAAGCATGCGACATTGGTCTGGGATGATATGCTACCTGATAGCGGAGCCGCCGGCTGAGTGATATTCACGTTAACTGTTGTTGTACAGAGGTTTATATCCCGTACAGTAACAACATGTGCACCGGCGGCCAGCCCGTTGAATGTGCCTGAAGCCTGGAACGGCCCGCCGTCGATACTGTACTGGTAAGGTGAAGTACCTCCTGCAGCCGTAAGTGTGACACTGCCTGTCGATTCGCCGAAACAGAGAACATTCGTCTGTGAGGATACGCTTCCGGTAAGCGATGCCGGCTGGGTTATGGTTACGGGAACATTGAATGTGCAGAGATTTGCATCTCTCACGATCACTGTGTATGAACCTGCAGCAAGTAAAGTGAAAGTACCCGATGGCTGATATGAGAGTCCGCCGTTGATGCTGTATTCATAGGAAGGTGTCCCGCCTGAGCCGGCAACTGTTACTGCACCGTTAGAATCGCCGTTACAGAGAGCATTGGTCTGGCTTGTGATGAACCCCGAAAGAGCCGATGCCGGCTGGGTTATTGTTACAAATATTGATGTTGTGCAAAGGTTTGCATCCCTTACATCAATTGTATGGAAGCCGGCTGCCAGTCCTGTAAAGGTGTCAGAAACCTGGTATGTGCCGCCGTCTATTCGGTACTGATACGGAGGTGTGCCCCCGCTTGCCAGTACTGTCACGCTTCCTGTCGACTGACCGAAACAGGCTACATTGGTCTGTGATGAAAGTGCCAGATTAAGTGCCGCAGGCTGGGTGATTGTTACGCTGGCATTTGCTGTTGATCCTGCAAAATCAGTTACCGTAACTGTATAGTTGCCGGCAGTAAGGTTGATTGCCGTGGCCCCTGTCTGAATTGGGACTGTACTCCATGCATAAGTATACGGAGCAGTACCACCTGCTGCAGTTACAGTTGCACTTCCCGTTGCTTCACCATTGCAAAGGACATTGGTCTGAGCAGTAATGGTTGCTGTAAGTGTTGATGCAGGCTGGGTAATTGTTACAGTGGCTGTTTCAATACATCCATTTGAATCGGTTACTGTTACTGTATATGTACCTGCCGGCAGGCCTGTTGCAGTTGCAGTGGTCTGGACCGGTATAGTGTTCCAGGAATAGGTGTATGGTGCTGTGCCTCCTGCTGGTATTGCGGTTGCAGTTCCTGTTGACTCGCCAAAGATAAGTACATTAGTCTGACTGGTAGATACTGTAAGCGCTGCTGCAGGCTGTGTGATTGTTACGTTAGCCGTAGTTGTACAGCTGTTGGCATCGGTGACAGTTACCGTGTAGGTGCCTGCTGCCAGGCCGGTGGCTGTTGCCCCCGTCTGTACAGGTACTGTATTCCACGAGTAGGTGTATGGCGATGTGCCGCCTGCTGCCGTGACAGTTGCACTGCCGGTGGTGCCACCAAAGCACAGTACGTTGGTCTGGGCTGTAATGCTTGCACTGAGTGCTGCTGCAGGCTGTGTTATTGTTACATTGGCTGTTGTGGTACAGCTGTTGGCGTCGGTGACTGTTACCGTGTAGGTGCCTGCTGCCAGACCGGTGGCTGTTGCCCCGGTCTGTACAGGTACCGTATTCCACGAGTAGGTGTATGGTGCCGTGCCGCCCGCTGCCGTTACCGTAGCGCTGCCGGTTGCACCGCCAAAGCAGAGTACGTTGGTCTGTGCCGTAATCGAGGCGCTGAGCGCTGCTGCAGGCTGGGTTATTGTTACGTTGGCAGTTGTTGTACAGCTGTTGCCGTCGGTGACTGTTACCGTGTAGGTGCCTGCTGTCAGTCCGGTGGCTGTTGCCCCGCTCTGTACAGGTACCGTATTCCACGAGTAGGTGTATGGCGATGTGCCGCCTGCTGCCGTGACAGTTGCACTGCCGGTTGCACCACCAAAGCACAGTACGTTGGTCTGGGCTGTAATACTTGCGCTGAGTGCTGCTGCCGGCTGGGTGATTGTTACGTTAGCCGTGGTTGTACAGCTGTTGGCGTCGGTCACTGTTACAGTGTAGGTGCCTGCTGCCAGGCCGGTGGCTGTTGCCCCCGTCTGTACAGGTACTGTATTCCACGAGTAGGTGTATGGCGATGTGCCGCCTGCCGCCGTGACAGTTGCACTGCCCGTTGCACCACCAAAGCACAGTACGTTGGTCTGGGCTGTGATGCTTGCGCTGAGTGCTGCTGCCGGCTGGGTGATTGTTACGTTAGCCGTGGTTGTACAGCTGTTGGCGTCGGTCACCGTTACCGTGTAGGTGCCTGCTGCCAGGCCGGTGGCTGTTGCCCCCGTCTGCACAGGTACCGTATTCCACGAATAGGTGTATGGCGACGTACCGCCTGCTGCCGTCACAGTTGCACTGCCGGTGGTGCCACCGAAGCACAATACGTTGGTCTGGGCTGTGATACTTGCGCTGAGTGCTGCCGCCGGCTGTGTAATCGTTACGATAGCCGTTGTGGTACAGCTGTTGGCGTCGGTTACCGTTACCGTGTAGGTGCCTGCTGCCAGACCGGTGGCTGTTGCCCCGGTCTGTACAGGTACCGTATTCCACGAGTAGGTGTATGGCGACGTACCGCCTGCTGCCGTGACAGTTGCACTACCTGTGGCATCACCAAAGCACAGTACGTTGGTCTGGGCCGTGATACTTGCGCTGAGTGCTGCTGCAGGCTGTGTGATTGTTACGTTAGCCGTAGTTGTACAGCTGTTGGCATCGGTGACAGTTACCGTGTAGGTGCCTGCTGCCAGGCCGGTGGCTGTTGCCCCCGTCTGTACAGGTACTGTATTCCACGAGTAGGTGTATGGCGATGTGCCGCCTGCTGCCGTGACAGTTGCACTGCCGGTGGTGCCACCAAAGCACAGTACGTTGGTCTGGGCTGTAATGCTTGCACTGAGTGCTGCTGCAGGCTGGGTAATCGTTACATTGGCTGTTGTGGTACAGCTGTTGGCGTCGGTTACCGTTACCGTGTAGGTGCCTGCTGCCAGACCGGTGGCTGTTGCCCCGGTCTGTACAGGTACCGTATTCCACGAGTAGGTGTATGGTGCCGTGCCGCCCGCTGCCGTTACCGTAGCGCTGCCGGTTGCATTACCGAAGCAGAGTACGTTGGTCTGTGCCGTGATGCTTGCGCTGAGCGCAGCCGCCGGCTGCGTTATGGTAACAGGTACTGTATTGACACATAAATTGGCATCGCGCACCCCGACTGTATAAGTACCTGCAGCAAGTCCCATAAATGTTGCCGATCCGCCATATGGACCACCATCAATATTATATTGGTAAGGTGCAGTACCTCCGCCGGCTGCAACTGTTACCTGCCCGGTAGAGTTACCGAAGCACAGGACATTCGTCTGGGATGAGATACCAATAGTAAGTGCTGCCGGTTGAGTTATTGTAACCGGTACGTTAAATGAACAGAGATTAGCATCTCTGACAGTAACGGTATATAAACCTGCAGCAAGTCCGTTGAATGATCCCGAAGCCTGGAAAGGACCACCATCGAGGCTGAACTGGTAAGCCGGTGTTCCACCAAGACCTGTTACTGTTACTGATCCGGTTGAGTTGCCAAAGCAATCAACATTTGTCTGTGATGTTACGGCACCAGACACAGCAGTAGGCTGGGTGATTGTAACAGGAACGTTACCTGTGCACAGATTGGCATCAGTAACAGTAACGTTATATACGCCTGCGGCAAGGCCGCTAAAGGTGTTTGAAGCCTGACCCGGTCCGGCATTAAGGCTGTATTGATACGGGGCTGTTCCGCCGGAGGCAGAAATGGTCACCGATCCGTCTGTAAGGCCGAAGCAACTCACATTTGTCTGGGAAGATATTCCCACAATAAGTGCTGCCGGCTGGGTAATTGAGAAAGGTACAGTAAAGGTGCAGAGGTGAGCATCTCTGATTATTACATTATAGTTTCCTACATTAAGTCCGCTGAAAGTTCCCGATGCAAAGAAGTCAGTTCCATTAATTGAATACTGGTACGGGGCCAGTCCGGAGCCAAGAGTGGCTTCAACCGTAACACTGCCATCGGCAGCACCGTTGCAACTGACATCCGTAAGAGATGTTACTGAACCACTGAGGTTATATACAGTGACATCGACAAATACGGATGCTGAGCATGATGCGGCACTCTGTACGGAGACACTGACCCGTCCGGTTGGATCTGTTCCCCACCTGACGGTTACAAAGTTAGAGCCGGCGGTTCCGCCTGCCAGGATAGTTCCATCAGTAACCGTCCATGTATAACTTGCGTAAGTATCTGTCAGTGTATAGGTTACGATTTCGTTGGAACATACTGTGGTAACCGGCGCATTGAAAAGCGGAACGGGTGTGGGATGGATGGTAACAGTATCAACAACCGATGATTCGCATGGATCACCAAGAAGATTGAGTTTGGTGATTGTTGTAATCACAACTCCCTGGGGAACACCTAAATTCCACTGTATTTCAACGCTGCTTGAGTCGATGATTCCTGAAAGGATTATACCATTTTCAACTCCCCAGTTATAGGTTGCATCGGGGTCATAGTTGACAGAATAAGTTTTGGACTGACCCTCACAGGCATCGGAGTATCTTACTGACACGTTATCAAACACCAATCCTGCTTTGTTAATTACCAGGACTGAGGTGTCAGTACAACCATTTCCGTCTGTAACGACAAGCCTGATATTATAGATTCCATCAGGCATCAGGTTATTGAAGAAGGGTGTAGCCGAAGTTGAGGTATTTGAAAAGATGAGGAACGGAAACGTTCCCGTGATTTCAATAAAAGGTTCCGACCCTGGTTCAAGTCCCTGCCAGAAATAGGAGTAAGTTCCGTCTCCTCCTGTCACATCAGCGGTATAGAGAGCAAATGGAGCTGCAAGTTCACAGTTATTAAGTGACAGTGAATTAATATTCAGCGATGTACCAACAGTAATTACTACATCGGCCGAAGAGCTGTTGCCAGATGCATCGATAGCAGTAAGAGTCACTGTCTGCGGACCCTGATCGCCACAGCTGAAGAAGTTGGGAGCAACTGACAACGTAATGGCTCCACAGTTATCAAAAGATCCGTTGTTTACATCACCAGGCAGCAGTGTTCCGGTACCCGTTGCATCGAGCACAAGGGTGAAGGTTTTGACATTCACCGTGGGTGAAATGGTATCCAGCACAGTCACCTGTGAGACACATGATGCGGAGTTGCCCGAAGCATCAAATGCAGTAAGGGTAACATTTACCGGACCGCCGATATCTGAGCAGTTGAAAACGGTTCTGCTGAGAACATAAGTAAGAGTTGCTGTACAGTTGTCGGTCGACCCATTGTTTATGTCGGCAGCGGTAAGAGTGGCATTGCCGGTTCCATCGAGGTAGAGGACAGTATTCCTGCATAAAGCGACAGGAGGAGCAATGTCAATAGCATTTACAACTACAGTTACACTGTCTATGTTGCCTGCAATATCCTGAGCATAAACCTTGACGTTTGTCGGACCGACACCGCTTATAACCGAACCTGCTGCCGGCACCTGACTCCTTCCGATAAGAGCCGGTGGTGTACAGTTGTCTGTTACCACCAGGGCTGGCAGGAAATCAGGTATAAGAGCCTGACAGTTGAGGTCGAGGTTAACCGTGGGGTTTACCGGAGGTATAATGACAGGAGGAGTAACATCTACAACCGTCACATTGATTGATTGCATCGAACTGTTACCTGCAAGATCAGTTGCCGTTACGGTAACAACTGTTATACCCTCCCCTATTATTGTACCTGCAAGGGGGGCCTGGGTAATTGTAATACTTCCCGACGCCGTGCAATTATCGGTTGCTGTTGCAGCGATAACCGGTACTGTTGCCTGACAACTTGCGTTTGCATTTAGTACCGGTGGAGCCGGCAGTGTAATCACAGGTGGGGTATTGTCAATAATTGTTACGTTGAAAGTACATGGGATGCTTGTGTTTCCTGCTGCATCAGTAGCAGTATAGGTTACCAGCGTGGTTCCGACCGGGAAGGTTGCTCCCGGAACATGTGACCTTGTCCAGACAATAGCACCCGGTGCCGTACAGTTATCGGTGGCAGTGGGTTCTATCCATGTTACCACTGCTGAGCAGAGTCCCGGATCGTTGTTTACCACAATATCGGACGGACAACCGGCGATAACCGGCAGAGTGTTATCGGCTATTGTAACAGAATAGTTGGGCGTAGTAAAGGTACATCCGCTTATGGTCTGTGTTTCTGTAACCCTGACTGTACCTGCGGGCCCGGGTCCCCAGTTAACCACAATACTGCTGGTGTTTGCAGGACCGGATATTATGCCACCGGCAGCTACCCAACTGAATGTACTTCCGGGGTTATCGGTTGTGGAGTAAACCACACCTGTCTGGTTGGGGCAAACGATGTTGGCTCCTACCACAGATGGTGCCGGTAACGGGTTCACTGTGATATTAACTGACCTTGGTGCACTGGTTCCGCAAGAGTTTGTTGCTGTAACCGAAAGAGTTCCGCTCGTTGCAGCCGCACTGAAGTCGACAGTCACTGAATTGCCCGTACCATTTATTGTATGTCCGGTTCCGGTGTAAGTCCAGTTATAGGTAACACCAACTTCGGCAGGAACGGTATAGACGTAACCACCAGATCCCTGGCAAACCTGGGTTGGAGCAGAGAGGAATGCTCCAGGTATTGCTGCAACAACCGGGAATGAAATCACCACATCGTCGGTTGACTGGCATGGACCGTTACTTATGGTCCAGCGGAGGACGTAAGACTGTCCAAGGACGCCGGTGAAAACAGTGTTATATTGCGTGCTGTTAACAAATGTGCCGCCACTTCCAAGAAGAACAGTCCACAAGCCTGAGTAAGGAGCCGGGCTATTTCCGGCGAGCACTGTCCCGGAGACTCCGCAGAGTGACTGGTCTGGACCGGCGTCGGCCACCGTGGGTTGAGCGAATACATTTACAATTGAAGGATCAACCACTCCTACTCCCCCGCCACTGTTGTATGTAAAGCCTGTAAGACGGTATGCACCGGCCATCGGAGTTGGTAACACGTATGGCAGTGAAGTGATATTGATTACTGGCTGAACAACTCCGTTTATGGTATAGCTGAGTGTAAAGTCGAGGTTTATGGGTGTTGATGAAGTAAATGTTACGGGGATACCTGCATTGCCGCACACCGGCCCTGAGGGCGTAAGAGCGGCTCGAGGTCTGGTAGTTGTGACGCTGGCTGTTGTGTAGGACCTCGGAAGGGTACCAATGCTTACGGTGTTGACCGTTGCAACATCGCCATTGTTGTTATCACCCGAAGTTACCGAGGTCTGTTCAGTCCAGAAACCGGCATTGAATTCAGCAACCCGCATGTCGGCTATTCCGTTCACTGTCATAAGTGGTGTGAGATCGCTTAAAGGGTCCCAGCCAATCTTTACACGTGCGGTAGCAGCGGCAGTGGTAGTAACGCTCCAGTATTCCCTTGCATTTACAACCTGCAACGGACTGGTAAGAGAAGCAGAAGTAGGATTAGGAGTGAAGTACTCTGCAGTCCATGCAAGGGTACTACCTGCAGCCGAAGTAAGAATAAACTTATGACCTCTTTCGGCTCCCTTCCCAACAGGGAAATCAAATGTGCCGCCATTAATAATACGCTTGGTAAGCGGGCCATTTATGAATGAAGCTGAATTACCTCCTTCCGGCACAACCGCAGAAGAAGCAGTATTCAGAATTGTAAGTGCATTAACCGAAGTGGTTGTGATGATACCATCAGCAAGCAGCAACTGATTATTGACTTGAGCCGGACCGTTAAGGGTCAGTCCGAAAGAGTTCATTATCTCAAGGTTATTAAACCTGTTTGAACCGGTAAAGTCACCGGTAGCGCCGCCAAGTATCTGTGCAGCCGAACCTGCAAAAACAACGGTGGCAGCTGGGGCATTCCCGGTTCCGCTGATGAAGGCTCCTGAGTTGTACCTTTCCATTGTACCCTGAAGGATCAGCCTCCTGTTGTTAACGCTGTTATCGAGTGTAGCGCCGTCAATTACAAGTCTTTTGCAGATGGTTAAATCCTTATTGGGCAGAATTCTTGAACCGGCTCCCGTAATGAACATGTTGGGAAGGCTGCTGAACTGGGTCGCAATTATAGTATAGGTACCGGTTCCGCCATATTCAACGGTTCCGTTGCCGGAGCAGTTGAAGAAAGAGTCGTAGGTTCCTGCAGGCAGGTTACCGCTTTCAAGATAAAGAGTACCGTTTCCGTCAACAGTGCCGAGGTTATGGCCAAACGTGGGAGAAACAACCCGCAGTGTTCCGTTGATGGTGGTGTTAATCGCAAATACATTATTGACATCGGTTGTAACGATGTGATTTACAATTACATTGCTACCATTGGGCCCTCCCGGAGGGCATGGGGGAGATGCTCCAACCGGAGTCCATATCAAAGGATCGGACCAGTTGCCGTTGCTTATTGATTCATAAGTGGGGACATCGCCGGGGATGGCCAGGAAGTTACCGGCCGTATAATCGCCGTTAAGGTTATTGCTTCCGGCATAAACAAAAGAGATTTCGTTAAGGGCTTCATCAACGTTATCGGTGGCAGGGCCGGGAATGGCCTTGCTCCATGTTGGTGAGGGAACCAGCAATCTGGCTGCAACATATTCATCCTCTGCTCCGAGAACATCGGCAGATACGTAAGTAAGCAGGGCAGTGCCGTCAAACGCAGAAATACCAGAGCTCTCTATCTGCCAGTAGAATTGCAGAACGTTATTCGGGTCGGTTACACTCGGGTGGTTATTGTTGACAGGTTCAACATTTATATATCCTACAGTTGCACTTGCCGTTATGTTGAAGCTGGCGGGTGTGAATTTTGTTGATACCCCAACCGGGAATATAAAAGTCTGCGGGCCGGTATTAAAGAACTTCCTGATACCGAGGCTGCTTACAGCGCCATCGGTCCTTATCATTTTTGAAGCACTGAATGGTGCACCGCCAATAGCGCTGTTCTGGCTCAGAGTAAGCCTGTTGTTGGCAATTTCCAGCACACCCTGCGTCAGAACAAGATCTCCCTGCAGTGATATAGAGTTGGCAATTCTGGCTCCTGATGCATTATTAAGTATTACCTTTCCAAATGCTCCCGTTCCAGAAATCTGCTGCTGAAGAGTGCCTGAAAGGGTGATGCCACCGGTGGTGTTATTATCGGTTAATGAACCATTATTCACAACATTACCGATTATTGTGGCATTGTAGGCACCAAGTACAAAGTTGCCTGATGATACGGTAAGGTTACGGTTAACCGTAAAACTGCTGCCAGCAGTAAGTGAAGTGACCGGAGAGACAACCAGGTCGAAGTAATTTGTTATTGTGCTTCCTGAAATGGCCTGTATTGTACCGTCAAAGGTTGTTGTATTTGTTCCGAAAGTATAGGTTCCGTTATTTATCAGATCGCCGCCAATCGATACGTTAAGGTTATTGGCAACGAGGAAACTTCGGTTGTTGGTAAGGGTAAGTGTGCCATTAAGATCGAGGGGACTTACCAAGAGGTTTACAGTAGCATTTGCTGCTGTTGCGGCAGTCCTTCCTGTTATGGTAAGGTTGTAAAGCGGGATATTGGCATCGAGTCCGTAGGTCTGGTTCGCTCCGCTGAGATTGTGGGCAAACACTATTGTGCCACCGGTTACCGATGAACTGGCAGGACGGAGGTAGAGGTCTCCGAATGTAGTACCACCTCCCCTGACAATGGTCATTGTACCGCCTGACATATTGAATTCGCTGCCTTCGTTGAGCACTTCAAGCTTGGCCTTTGTAACAAGTGCACTGTTGCCGTTAATTGTTACATTACCACCAGTCTGGTTAAATCTGAGAGACCCATTTGTAGTGGCTGCAGGTCTTCTTATCTGGCCGTTTACAATAAGATTACCACCAGTGATTTCAATTTCAGAGAAACCACTGCCGGCGTATTCAATATCGTTATTGTTTGCCGGTGCTGCAACCTGACCGATATAAACATTACCGCCGGCAATAGTCAGTTTACCGTCAAGGAAGAGGTCGTTAGTGTTTGATGCAGCATTGGCTATCAGTACATTTCTGTTGGCGGCATTTGCATAATCGATATAAAGACCGGTTGTAGCCGGAATATTAAACGGCGTTGTTGTTGAAA